>Ga0209300_1000040_pt1 | contig 88697 bp, 83 predicted proteins | sample Shrwel_input2_RT_FD_187535 | JGI IMG/M metagenome (GOLD analysis project Ga0209300, IMG submission 187535) | Subsurface microbial communities from deep shales in Ohio, USA - Utica-3 well 1 S input2 RT (SPAdes) (version 2) ... | reverse complement strand
GGCGAAATAACAAGGCCGATAGTGGATGATTAGGCTCCAAGCTGAAAGTAAACCACCTCCGCAGCCATTTATTGGTGTGGTCTACAGAGGATTATGTCTTTTTAGAGGGGAAAATCCCTAGAACCCCTAAATGGTTCATCCTTATTCATCTTCAGAAGAATAGGAAATGTTAGGCCAGTAAAAAACAAAACCAAAACCCATATTATCTTTTTTAGGCTGTCCAAATTCTTTGTACACCTTACCTACTTGCATCACAACTTCGCTAATATCATGACCAGCCGGCGTTGATATGCTTAAGCAGGTTTGCCCATACATAAAGCGCCCTGAATAGCTTGATACTCGATACAAGTCCCTTTCGCGATCACTATTAAGTTCTTTAGCTGCTTTGCGTAGAACACCCGCAAAAATTTGAGCTTTGTCACTCATCGGGATTTCACCGAGACTTTGTATCGCTAGCACAGATTCAACATTTCCATCACCTATAGCTTTTTTGGCTAAGGTAACTTTCTGTTGTATCAACTCTTCAGAAAACGGTTTCCAAATTTCTTCAGCGTCTTTTTTAATGCTTTGTATAGCTTCTTCCCAGCTCCAAAAATCAACACCTTCTCTAAAAGAGCAATGATCTGGTTCTTTTTCTTTAGCTACACACTCAAGTATAAGCTCATAACCCTCATACCACTTACCATGAAATGCTGGAGTGAACTCTAGGACAGCTGCTGATGCAATGCCCAATGCTTGTTGTTTTATAGATTTCATATTGTTGCTACCTTCTAAAATTAGATTTTAGAGCGCAGCAACCCCGCTAGGGCTAACTGCGCCCTATGAGGGATTATTTAGTTTTATACGACTTTTTGAGCGAGGTTTTGTACTTTTGATTTGACAAGATAAGTCATCTCTTCCATAGCGTTATCGCCACCTATATAGCCCCATACGTCTTCAGAATCATCAAAAGCCCATTTAGGGTTGTCTTGTGTACCTACATTATTGAAAGTAGCAATAACAACACCAAAAACAGACCCTTGAAGCCATTGGTTGTACGTTTCCAAAGTGCACTCAGCTAACTCAGTAGCAGCTCTTTGGCGGCCAATTAACAGCCTTTTTTCTGTACTTAATTTTCGTCTTAAAGGCTTGTGCTTGTTTACTACCTGCATCATCCATTCAAACGCATCTGACCAGCTATTAAACTTTCTGTTTTCATTAGTAGCAAAATCGCTATCAAATTCAACATAGTATAATATTCGGCCACCGTTCTTAGACCAAGCACCATTATCCTTGATCTGCCCAAAGGAATAACACGCAGCGCGCCTTTCTATTTCTTCTTTCGCTACTTCATCAGGAACCCAGCAACCAATACCATTAGCTGTATCCCAACGATCTTGAATACCAGCACCTGATATTGACCAGCATTGTCCTCCATGCTCATAGCAATCAAGCATAACAGCACATTGCTCGCCAATAAGTCCTTCACTCCGTAGGCTTGACCACAATTCAACTTTCACTTCGTGAGTAAAATCAAAGTCATCAATAGAGCAAACATCTTCTCTCCATAGTTTTGCAGCTCGGCGTTTATAGTAAGCCTCACTGTAAGTAGGGCGAGCCCCTGGAGTTTGTTCAGCCCAAATCTGAAACTCAAGAGAGTTTTGAGCTTTTTGTAGCCAAAGACTTCTTAATCGTTCCTCATAATCTTCGATTAGACTTAAGTCCGGCAGCCATTCATGATTTAGCGCAAGTGAATCTTGCATCTCCTCATGAGTAGTCGAGTTTCGGTGTGCGGAGTAAATTAACCCACTGCCTTCACTAAACGGGGATTCGCAGTGATGATCATCACTTAAATAACCCACAATTAGCTCGTTTCCTACAATGTGTATGTTCTCTTTGTAGTATTCTGAAAGTTCAGTGGTTTTGAACGGTAAATCAAGCTCGTTTAAACGAACTTCTTTAACATTCGCATTATTAACTTTGTTCTGATTGTACATAATTGCTTTCCTGTATTATGGGTGTGCTATCCCTCCCAACAGGGGAAATAGCACTGTATGATTATTACTCTTTAGGGTAATCCCTTAAGGGTTATTACTTTTAGTGTTCAACCTGTTTAAAGTAAAGAGCGTTTGCTCTCTAAGCGTTTCTGGGTTGTAACCTAACTCTGAACAACAAACGACAAACGAAAATGGATCTATATTATTGGACATTAACCAAACCATCGATTCATCTTTAGTTGCTACGCCTGCTCTGCCATCAGCTAGAGATCTTAGGGTGTTACATAGTAAGCCTTCTCTAAGGACTGTAATAGCTGACTCACCCCATTCAACCTTTGGTTTGAATGGGATTATTTGTGCTGTCTTTACTGGCTCGTAAGGGCCAAATATATCCAGTTCAAGTTGAACCTCTTGATTATCAAGATGCTCATATAAGTTAATATTTAGTGCTTTCATGAGCTTACCTTTTAAACTTAAGGGCTCAAAACCCAGAAAGGGTTAAGAGCCTTTCTGGGAGCAAATTTCATATTAGTACTTAGAATTTTTGACTTTCAATTTGGTTTTCTAACCAGGATTTCAATGAGATAAGCTCTTTGAGATATTCTGGCTCGCATTCCTTTTGAGCATCAATTGATACCGCTTGCAACATACTCTCCGCTTCGGAAAGTGTTTCAATATTGCCACCGGGAAACTTTACGTGTTGTGTACTCATAATTACTCCTATTGAAGAAATTTACCGCCCTAGTAGGGAGTAAGTTCCTATGTTAAAAACGCTTAAAAGCGCGTTAAGTTAATCTTGGTTTAAAATGACAACTTCAGTTTTTGCGCTAGCGCAACAAACTAAAACCTCACCCTCGCCAAGAAATGCTAACGGTTTCTCGTAATAAATTACTTCACCACTTAATAACCGTTTTTTACAAATCCCACAAAAACCACTGCGACAGTGTGTTTCTACAGGAATATGTTTATTTTCCATTTGTACCAATAACGTATCGTTGCTGGCTGGAAGTGTTATCTCCATTAGACCCCTCCTAATTGAAGAGAAAGCCTAATGGCCTTGCCTATATAATCAGCCATCAAGCGGTTGCCGGTTGTACTGAAATAAGCTTGCCATTCTGTCCAGTTACCTATATCTGATATTGATTTAGGTGTCTCGAACATTCCCCAAATCCTTAGATCACAACCTTTCTCAAGAACGTTATTAACTTTGTACGTTAAGCACTTTCTTGATGGCTCTAAGCTCAGGTTTGAAGGTGGCTTCATAATTAAATTTTCAGCTTCCTCAAAACTAATCTTCTCTACAAGCCCTGTTTTGGTATCTATTAGAAATGGAACTACTTTTTGACCATGGCTACCCCATAGCCAATGCGTGAGATATCCAGGGTCAACTCCTAGTTGACTTGGAATAAGTACTGTACCGTGCGTTCTTAATAACCAAATAAGATTTTCATCTTTGTATTTAGTTAATAATTTAAAGTCAGTGTACAAATCACTTTGGTAATTCACAGGTAATTCGAGGTCAGCAGCTATGTCTTGCATAGAACGTGCTATTTTTTTGATATGATTATTCATGGTGCTATTCCTAAACTGTAATTTAAGGACGCACCAACCCCTAAGGGTGATACGCCCCTAGGGTGGATTTATATGCTGTTTGTTTGAAGAGGCCAGTTACCTCATTTTTACTCTCATCATGAGAGAAAAATCTTTTTTCCGCGCTATGCTGTTTAAAAACATATCCCGGAAAATGGATTATGGTTAATATTAAATAAATTTTAGGGTCAGGACTAATCTACTTTTGTCCTTTTTGGGTGTATATAGTACGATTTGCACATATAGAAATTAAATACCCTCAAAAAGAGGGTATTTAATATTTTTCATTTCTTGTTATGCGGCTGGTGAAATCAAAGACTTCTCCATTAGCTTAAACAAAGTTTTCTTCAGATCGTTTACATCATTAATAAGTATATTGTTTGAAAAAAATCGATTAATGAAAGGTACATTAATACCAATCCCAATCATTTCAACACCACTACTCTCGCAAAGATCAATTACGTTTTTACATGATTTTTCGTTGTTAGGCGCACCATCAGTAATAACTATAATCATTTTTCGCTCTTCACGAACCTTACTTAACTCAAAAGCTGCATACCAGATAGCCTCTGCCATTGGCGTGCTTCCTTTTGGCCCAAGCATAAACTTACCCGCTTGATTAACAACGTTCTCACCATGCTTTACCACACTGTACACAGGCTCTCTGTTACCGCCCATGAAGTATGTTACAGCAGGATTAACCCCCTGAATTGGCTCTAACGCTAACGCTAGCGAAAGAGCAGACTCTCTAGCTACCTCATACATATACTTTGATGAACCCGTACTTTGGATGTTCATGGATGAACTCATATCGACTAATATATGCACAGCCGTGTTAGGGCGTTGCTTATCTGCCGGTGTGCGAAACACACGAGTATCACCATTCATAACTCGATAAAGGCTATTTGTATCTAAACGCTTTCCTGAACGTTTGTTTCTACTCCCAGTTCTTTGGCTTGCTTGAACTAAACCGTAGAGCTGATTACGTATTTTAGCAGATGAGCTTTTTACCGAAGTAAGCAACTCTTTCCCATTATCTTTAGGTGCGGGAACTGCCGTTCTTACCGAAGTATAACTATCCTCCCCATTCACTACCGCAAACTGTTCAAAGTCTGATTTTAATGACTTATGTGCATCTTTCAGCATATCGTCATCGCCGGCGCTCAATGTTTTGGTAATTACATCACGTAGCTTTTGTTGATCACTTTGGCTTTGGTTGTCACCTTGGCTTTGGTTATCACCTTGGCTTTGGTTATCACCTTGGCTTTGGTTATCACTTTGGCTTTGGTTATCACTTTGGCTTTGGTTATCACCTTGGCTTTGGTTATCACCTTGGCTTTGGTTATCACCTTGGCTTTGGTTATCACCTTGGCTTTGGTTATCACCTTGGCTTTGGTTATCACCTTGGCTTTGGTTATCACCTTGGCTTTGGTTATCACTTTGGCTTTGGTTATCACTTTGGCTTTGGTTATCACTTTGGCTTTGGTTATCACCTTGGCTTTGGTTATCACTTTGGCTTTGTTGCTCTTTATTTTCCTCATCTTTCAGCATTGCAATAATTTCATCTGCCAATACTGAAATCTCATGTGTTGATTGAGTATTCATAACTTTACGTAGTAAAGCATTAAGACGAACCACAACACCTTTCGGAAAAACATTTTCAAGTGCTGCCCTAGCTGTATCTAAATATGAATTTAGAACATCCTGACCAACTACTTGTGACTGTAACCAATACAGGCTAAAGGCTAGCAGTATTTGTGCGGGATGCTCATTATCTGAAACATGCTCATAATGACCAGCTTGGGCCATATATCGAGCAACCTCATTTAATGTCTGGGCAGTTCCCGGGTATATTTTTATCATTTCTCTTTCAATTCGACAGTCCTCTAGTATGTTAACTAAAGTGGAATGTAATCCAGGACGTCTTGATGTGTTGAAATCAGTAAATCTAACATGTGCAGCTTCATGAGCTAAATACCCCCAAACAGCATCCATATATGGATAACCCTCTGGAATGCTAGGCAAGTTAATTGACTTACCATCTGTACTAGCGGTATCGCCACCTATGCTAATTTTTACACCGAACTTTTCACCGTATGCAGCTGCTACGATTGGTAGTGCGCTATAAATTGTTTTACGTTTAGACATTGTATTCTCCTAGTTGGATGGCAAAGATGAAAGCCACCTATAAAGGTGGCTACATCTTTGAAGTTTATTTACTTGATTAAAAAAACGCGTCTTCGTCTTCGTCTTCAAAGTCAGGCATAACGACCTCTTTTTCACTCATTTCATCGGCATATACCGCTTCATGTGCGTACTCAGGATCTTTCTCTATTTCATAATCATTCACCTGCTCAGTTTCATGATTATTATTTGGGAGAGCACCACTTTCGTCCGAGGTGCTTTTCTCTGCAAATTGCTCAAAAAACTTATCTATATCAGCATCTAAGCTTTCAATGACAAGTTCGTTTTCATCTTTAGTTGAAGATAATAACGCTATATCTTCATTGTTAACTTTATCCAAGTTGGCCTCTTTACTCTCTTCTGTCGTTAGTGATTCATATAAAGGTTCGTTACTGCCTTCATTGGTTGAGTCATTAACTTTCTTGACTTCCGTATCAGCGCCAGATATTACACTGGGGGTTACTGAATCAGTCATGCCAGCCAAAGTTACAGCACCGTTAGCATATTCTTCAATACGCTGGCGATTACTCATAATAAGTACTGCTGCAACAACTTGATAAAAGAAAGCACCTTGAACAACTCGGCCTTGTGAGTGTTGCTCATATCCTCGCAAAGTTTCATCTAATAGATCAACTAACGGGGTTAATGAGCCATTTAAAAATGACAGGCCATCAACTTTGTCGCGAATCTTTTTCAGAGTAATGCGGGTTGCAACATTACATGTTACTCGGCCAGATAAATTTTTAGAGTAAAATTTATCTGCTTCATCAGTAACTTCATCCAAAAGATCTCGGCCAAGACTTTCAATTTTTCTGTCGAGGTTTTTTGCTGTTGGATCGTCATCATTTATTGGTTGGATCATGAAAACTTGATATTCAAATCCTATTCGTTTTTCTACTACAGATCTCGGTAACGCACCTGCACGAATAGCCATTTCATATTCTGGGTTTTCTGAAATCCATTCATTCACTGCAGCGTTATAACCGCTGAGGAAAGATTGTTTTAACGCTTCAAACTCGTGGTTTATTTCATTAAGTTTGAAACATATTTCATCTGATTTGCTAGCTGGCACAGCAAAACCATTCATAAATGGCATACCGTAAGCTAGTAATAATCGGCGTGTTTCTGTTTTCAAGCGATTAAAGCCTTTAAGCTTTGCTGGATCACAGATTTTTTTCGAGCCTAATTGGGCTACTTTTTCTGGAGGAATTTCCCCACCTTCACCAAGCTTAAAATCAGCTGCAGCAAGTCGGGTTTGTCCACTCCAAATGTCGAAATCTACGTGAATCACACAAAGATTTTCGAGGTGTTTAACTGTTTTACTCATGATGCTCTCCTAAATGGATATAGGGGCGCACCAGATCCCCTGCGGGCTCGATGCGTCCCGTTGGGATGGTTGTTAATGTTTATATACTGTTTATTTATAGAAGCCAGTTACCTCATTTTCACCCATAAGTGGGTAAAACTTGTTCTAAAATAACTTATTCAAATCATGAATAGGCCATAAGGTTTTGTATTGTAAATCTTACTTCTTATGTTAAGTGTAAGCTAAGCTGTTTCCGCCCATTTCGGGAGTAAACTTATTTATTTCGGCTATTCCTCCTTTCCCATGCAGACTAAATTTGTTCATCATGGGAAAGGGAGCGTATGCCCCCAAACTAATTTTATTAACTATTTGATGCCTTCTAGGCTTAAAGTTGCTTCATCGACCAGTTGCTGATTGACAATTGTAGTGCCAACCCAGCCGATACAAGCTTCACCCGCCATTTCCATATTTGAGTTCCCGGATATGTCGGGCTCAACTAAGATAACCTTGACTGGTATTTTAGAAGAGGCTAAAACATCAAATTGACCATTTTCATTTTGCTTCACAATAATAGTGTTCATTAAATTACCTCATTGTATTATTTAAACAAAGGGTAACTCCCCTCCGGGTGTTACCCTTTGGGTTAATGTAAGTTTTTTATAAACTAGGTAAGCCTTTTAAAAATAAAATGACTCTGCTTTTTCACTCATGTTTTGAAGAGGTGCAAGTACCGCCTCATCGACTACATAGCGTGGATTAATAGACTCACTTACCGTTACTCGGCAACGCTCATCAGATTTTCCTCTATATGTCTCGATATCATCAGGTTTGATATTAGATGCTTTTTCTTCAAGTAATTTTTTGTAGTTTACACGGCCACTAACTTTATACCTTGTAACCATTAAACCACCGTAGTCAGCTTGTAGGTATCCTCCCATTAGTGACTTCATATCTTTGAGTAACGGTTTCTGTTTCTCACTGAGTTCACTCAATCGCTTTTTCAACTCTTGGGCTTCAGCTTCATAGATTCGATACTCTTCAGCTGCACTAATCCAGCGCTCGGCTTCTTTATGTTTAGGGATATACAAATCACGTTCAGGGTCTTTTTCAGGCTCTTGACGTTTTTGCACTTGCTCCCAAAACTTTTCAGCTTCCACCAGCAGTTGCTTGTGCATAACATCATCGCGATTAATAACAAAATCACGAATTTCACCGTTATACCAAAATACTAACCAACCACTCTTTGCGCCGGTTACAAGTAATTGGTGCTGAACTTGAACATAATAAAGTTTATAGGGATCGCTATTTGCACCGTTTGCACAAACATCATTCCATACGCTTTCACTTGGGCATTTTAACTCTACCGGTTGATTCTTACTATTAAGTCCATCTAACGAAGCTCTTAGTAGTGAGTTTTTAACGGATTGAACACATGCAGGTAAAAGTAAGTCGTTATATTTAGCTTCAAAAGCCTGGCGAGCTTTATCTTCATTTACAACCCCTTTGCGTACTAGTGGGTTTAAACTAAGATCAACTTCTTTAGCATAGCCAGTTTTTTCGGCCCAAAGACGCCATTTAGTTTTGTAGGGTGAGCGATTAATTAAGATAATAGCATCAGTAGCAGTTAATCCACCTTTTCGCCACTCTAACCAATCATCATCTCGTTGAGATAAATTTACGATTTTCATACTGCTCTCCTTTAATTAAAGAGAGATCCCCCCTTTCGGGAGGAAGCTCCCGAGGGGGGTTAAGCGTTTTCCTCAGCAAAAAAATTATCTTCTTCGGGGGAAAACTCTTGTTCTTGGGGTTGGTGAATGTTTTCATCTTGATTTGAAGTTTCAATAACTTCATCCTCGACCTCTACATCACTTGCTCCAATGACTTCCATTTCTCTGTTTTGCAGATATTTGGTTGCATACTCTAGCTCAGCACCATGAAAGCGCTCTTCGCTATATTGGTAGGCTGCACTCCAAGCATTTTGCTTTTCTGCGCGTTCCGCCAATTGTTTTAAAAGTGGATTCAATTGCTTGAACTCTACTTGCATTGCATTTGATGAATTGCTGCCTTCCTCAATTGTAGCCTGAGGTTGGGTAAGCACTACATCTCCCATATCTTTTATGCGCTCAGCTTCGTCTTGGTCGTAGATACCTCCAAAACCAAAAGCGATACGTGAACACTGAATTATACCCTTATGACGAAGCTGTCGCTTCGTATGTGTCTGCCATGGGCCATCTACTACATAAGACCCATTACGACCATTTCCTTTAAATGGAGCTCGATAAACTTCATCTAGGTACTCTCTGATTTTTATTGGCCGTGTTCTATCTTTACGATAAATAACAGCATCTATCCATTCAGGGCAATCTACTTTGGCACCATCCATTCTGACCATTTTGTCTGAGTACACAAACTCAATACCGTCATATTCTGGGTGATCATTGATTATACGACTCCAACCATCAACACCCACAACAGGGATAATGCCATTTTGTTTATCGGGAAAAGCATAAATTTCACGAGTAAAAGGGTTTAGGTTATATTGCTCAGCAACAATCAACAAAGTCATCATTTGCTCGTTGGTTGGCGCGCCCCCATCCCTTTGTTTGAATGCAGTAGCTTTTAATGTATCAAAAAACTTCGTGCTATCCACACCGTAACGATTTGCAATACGGGTAACTAAAGATTTATTCTCTTGCATGGTATTTCTCCTAGTTCTCTCATAGAACAGATTGAATTAGGGCACCATTCCCTAACGGGAATAGCACCCCGTTAGGGTTAAAATTAAACTTTAAATCAAGCCACGTTCAGCAAAAGATACCGTTGACTCAGTACCAACTATAATGTGGTCTAAAACCTCCACATCTATGAACTTGAGTGCATTAATAATCTTTGTAGTTATGGCTTTATCGCTTGTTGATGGTTCAGCTAAACCACTTGGGTGGTTATGACAGAGAATCAACTTACTGCTATTTTTATTCATTACCGATTTAATTATTTCACGAGGGTAAACGCTCGCTGAAGAAATTGTTCCGGTAAATAACGTTTCCAACTCGATAACCCGATGCTGGCTATCAAGGTGAATCATGGCAAAAACCTCTTTCTCTTCAGTAGCATATATAGCCTGAAGATAATCAGTTACTGCACTTGGACTATTAAACATAGCCCCTTTCTTTAACTTATTTCTAGCTAGCTTTATTGCTAGCGCAATAATTTCATCTGCATCCAAAGAACCCGTAATTTGGTACTTACCAGGAACGTCAGTTACTTTTAAATTTGATATATTCATATTGTATCTCCAAAAAAGTTGTTTATAGAGATACAACTACCCCGCAGGGAATGTATCCCTATAGGGTGTATGTGCCAAAATTATTAAATGTTAATTTGGCACTTATTAAGGAAGAGAAAAAATTCTCAATTTATATTTTTAAAAATAACAATCTTCTATGTCTGTGTTGGCACCTTGCCAATCAAATATTTCAGTTGTTAAATTTAACTTTGCGGCATCACTACGAACTTCACTGTAGTTAAACCCCATCGACTCTATTACGTTTTCTAGCGAGCTAAACTCTGAGTAAATAATAGAGCTGCCCTTGTCATCACAAATATTAACTAATTCATTGCTAACACTTTCCCACTCTTCATGAAATCGCTTTTGCAAGTGAATCATCATAAGAAAAGGCTTGTGACCATGAGCATTAGTTATTTCACCTGCACCCTCAAGTGTTTTTGGGTGTAGTGTGTTTTCTTTATTAGATGAACAAACTTTGAGCTTAAAACCACTCTCTGTTGTTATAGCTTCTATTGGTTCATCTTCAGTGCTTACTCCAACATTGCATCCTAAAGCTTTACCGCTTTTACCAAGAACTCCAATGATAAAGCCAAGAAGAAGCCTTTTCGCTTCTTCTCCTTTTAAAGCTGTAGGTGGAGATATATGCCAATTAATTGTGCTATATGCACGATTATCCACATCAAGCTTGAGTGCGTTTACCATTGCCTCATCCAAATCATCTGGCTGAAGTTTTGGTTCAAGCTGTTCTAATGCGACAGACTTGGTGTTCATACAATCCCCTTAGCGCCATTGTTCGCCAAACACATCCTTCGATATACGAAGAATCGCCTCACTTTCTTCATTAGAAGACCGGGTTAGCAGTGCTTGTTCCAATGCATACTTAAGTGTATTGGGAGCTCCACGAAATTGAAGTGAAAGCTTTGCCCAACGTACAAGTGTACGAGTTGACATAGTTACACCAATTTCTCCATCATCACCGCTCTCACCCATGAAAAGCCTACGAATTTCATTGGCAGTTTTAACCATGCCTTCTCGAATGCTTTCATTTAGAGTTGGTGCTACGCGACTGAGAATATCCATCTCAGTAGCAGGTTCTGCATAACCTACTTTAATGAATCTATAACGATCCATTGCAGCGATGTTTTGCATCATTACACCCTGATATCTACCTGTTGGATCACCAGACCCTGTAGAGTTACCAGTAACCACAACACGAAACATTGGGTGCGGTTTGATTATTTCACCACCATTCTGAGATATAACCAAGGGGCGTCCTTCCAGTACATCGTTTAGACCTGAAAGTTCTGCTGGGTCAGCCAAATCAATCTCATTAATGAGGAGGATTTGACCATGTTTCATAGCGGTAGCAAGTGGGCCATACATGAATTTCATGATAGGTGCTTCACCGGGCTTTGGAGAAATTAAAGCATGGTGCCCTACTAAGTCTGCTAGCTCCATACGACCATTAGCCGTAATTTGCTGAACAGGCCAAGATAGGCGTGCTGCTATTTCAGTAATGCCTGATGTTTTACCGGAACCAGTAGGCCCGGTAACATATAGTGCATCTCCGAAAGGTTTTTTTAGAAAAGCAGTGACTTCTCTAATCAACTCTTTACGGAAAATGTAATTATCATCTTTTGAAGGTATAAAGGGATCTGAAGATGGTGCGTAACCAAGTGTAGTTACTTCCTGTGGTACGCTATTCATTTCAAATGCTTTACGGATTGAGTATTTAACAATCTGTGTCATGGTGTTCTCCTAGTGTATTATTAGGCGCACCAATCCCACAGGGCTTGATGAGCCCATGATGGGTAAGTTTATTTAATATTTATTTGCTGTTTGTTTGAGGAGGCCAGCTACCTCACTTTCATTCTCATAACGAGAACAAAAATCTTTTTTCTAATGGTTTTATTTTCCATTGGGAAAAAGACTTTTAGACTGTATCGCTTCACAACTCTTAAATTATAAAGGAGGGGATACCCCTCCTTTATATACTACCAAATAAGTGCTCCCCCTTTGCGAAGACAAGTTGGCGTGTCATAAACAGACCAATCAATCTCAGGGTTATTGCTTACAGGTTTAACTTCTGCTTCTTCAACTGGCAAAGCATGAGTCTCTTCTTTAATAACGGCCTGTTCAAACCGTGCTGCAAGCTTGGTTACTGCATTAACTATTTTGCTGACTATGAATTTAACCCGAAACCTACACGCATTGAATAAACGCAATGTATAAGCTAAAAAGCTCTTCAATGCTTTTAGCAGTATGCGTAACGTAGGTACAAAGATACGTTTCAATAGAAAGACAATAGCTTTATTTAGTTGTTTGCAAAGATAAACGAATGATTGCGCAAAAGCCCAACCACAAATACCGATGATTCCAACTGTTACAGTAAGTGCTACAACAAATATAATAAATTGCATGGTGATAACTCCAAATTTTAAAAGGAGCATCACCCATACCTGGGAGTGCTCCCAGGTGGGAAGGTGTAAAACCTACGCCATACGGCGTATTCTTTTTAAGTTGCTATTTGTTTTTGAAGGCTAGCTACCTTATCCAGCCGATAAACGACTAAGAAACTTAACTATACATCAAAATTATTTAAGGTAAAACGCTACTTCTGTCCATTTTGGGCGCAAAGCGACTTTATGTTGGGTGTCAATTCATCCTAATCTTTAGCTGCGTTTACTAATTGTCCCAATTCAAAATGGAGAAATATCATGGCAGAAGAAATTAATGAATTAAAGCAGCAGCCTCAATCAGAGCGCCAAATGTACTCAAGACCTGTTTTTCGTCAAAATATGATTGTAAATAGTCTTCAAGCGCAGAGAGTTATGGCACGTAGCTTTGATCGTGTATCGAATGCTTTATTTTCACTCGATGTAATACTTCGTATTATAGGTGACTTGAAAGAAATCGACCAAGTTGAGGAAGTTATTCACGGCCATATAGATAAAGTCGCTGAAGATATGAAGAAGGCACTAGATCAGTTATCTAAAGTAATGGCTGATAATGGCATTGAAGATACTCCTGGTTATAGCGCCCCTGTTACATACCCTATAGAGATCACATCACCACAGGTTGCACAGTTTGCGCACCTTATTAGAAGCCTAGATAAGCTGATGAGCATAGTTGACACTCTTTGGTTGAATACAGTGCTAACTAGTCAGCAGCGTTCTGATGCAACATATGAGTGGCAGCAGCGTTTAATTAAGCTTGCGGGTCGCATTATAGGCATGGAAAAGCGGGCTCGCATTTCAGCTCACTCTAAAGGTAAAGATGAAGAAGTTGCAGAAGCAGCTCCTGAACAAGAAACAAATGACGTAGAGCTATCAAGTGAAGCTGAATCCACCAGCAAGACTTCAACAAACATGCAAGAAGAAGTCTCAGCGTAAAAAGTTAAAATAATACAACCATCCCAACCAAAAACCCCTTTCAACCAAGGGGTTTTATTTATTCACTTCCCCAGGTTGCATTTTTTTTTACTGTGATAATATTGAAGTAATTAAAAAATAACCTTTAAGAACATCTTATAAAATAAAGCGGAGCTATATAGTATGAGTACATTTAAAACCCTAGCAGCCTTTCTAGCTGTATCTGCATTGTCTGGTTGTGCTACATCAACAACACCTATGGAGTATATGAACAACCATAGCGAAGCTTATAACATTGCTCATGCCGGTGGTTTAGTAACTGATATAAAGGATACTTACGTTCCTGCGGATAGCGTTGGCTCTATCACTGAATCAATGCTTAACCTAGGTTTTGTTGCTGGTGGATATGGTAGCCCCCAATTAGGAATGACTAACTGGCAAACTGCTGGGGTTCATCTTCTGGGGAATTTGCTTGAGCCTGACTCTCATGGGGCAAGAAATAGTCTTATAGCATGGATGCCAGCTTCAGAAGCTAGTTCGACTGAAGAAGCTCAAGAAAAATTTCTTTCACATGTGAAAGTTTCTATTGAAAAAGTCATGGTTGAATTAGGTCTTAAACATGAAACCATTTACGATCAAAATGGGAAGCTATCTATTTACTTTATAAAAGATGAATGGAACTGCCCGGAGTATTCCCATGGTATTACAGATATTTCAGACTTGTGTGAAGTTAGCGTGGAGACTTATGAGCCGTACAAGGCAATTTCTCCATCATTCATCAGTGGTATTGAATCTGAGAGCTATATTTTTTCACCCAACGATGGGCGAGATTTTCATAATTTAAACTTGATTACCAATAAAAAAAGTAGTGTTCCAGAAGATGAAATTTACACGAGTATTAGTGAAGAGCTTTCAAGTTGGACTTATATTTATATTGCACCCAAAAAAGTAAAAATGAAAAATGGCGAAACAATAAACTACCCGTACATTTTAAATAAAGGTCAAAAAAAGTTATTTATAACCCCAAAAAAATAAAAGCAAAAAAAACGGGTCATCATGACCCGTTTTTAATTAGTTTAACCTCCCCCGCCTGGGTTTACATTAAATTTATCCATAGCTTCTTTTCTCTTAGCATCAATATCTATTCCTTCCAATCGCTCCAGAGCGCGTTCATCCGCAGGTAATCTATCACCTTTTATATTAAATATATTGCCTGAGCCAGTTAGTTCATCCATTGTTAAATCACCGGCTTCAGGGAATTGCCCATTCTGTTGTAATATAGCTAGCCACTCATCCAGGTCTATTTGTGACCAGTCTATTTCTGCTATTTTATCAAGAGGCACACCGGCGCAACTAGGTTCCAATGCTGTTCCAAAATCCAATCCTAGTTGTGGGCGTACTTGCTCCTGTATTATTCTTGATAACGGAGAGTTAAAGCAGCAATACGCTTGATGCTTCTCAACACAGACACCAAGCGCTTTTGATTCGCAATATGATCCAACGTAAGTACAACTATCTGTCGCTCTCTTTGCGTTCATTTCAAGCTCCTCTGGTTCACATGCGTAAACCATTTGAATAACTGCAATTGCAACTACGTAGGCAGTGTAGACATTCATAGCCCCCTTTAGCATTGACGCTGCTTGTTTTGCCATTTCCTCGGATGCTTGTTTTGCTGCTTTGTTAGCTGCGGCTGATGCAGCTGCTTCCGTACTTTTATCTTCTATAAGGTTGCCCATTATTTCTTGGAGCATTTCTTGAGCTTTTTCCTTTAGCTGATCCATAAGCTCATCCTTTAACTCTTCAATTGGAGAGAAGAAATCACCTACCGCACCTGAAATGTTATCCATGTAACTCGTAAATGGAGATGATACGTCTGACCAAGCATTCATAACCGGTTCGCGCAAACTTTGATAAGAGCTTTTAATTATGTTGTCTTTGCCAAGCGATAATATGGCCCCATCCAACTTTGGTACTTGGCTAATCATCATCAAATAATCCGACATATTTATATTCTTTGGCTTTTCACAGCAATCTGAAACTCCACCAACCGCTATTTTGCAAGTTCCAGCCTTTCCTGCAAAAGCAGAGCAACCCAAGTCTATGTTTTCATCGCCACCCTCTTCAGTGGCCCCGCCAGTACACTCCATATCCTGTGTCATGAACTGAGCTGCATTTAATAAAGCGGTTGCTTTAGCAAAGTTATCTGCTTGATTTTGGGTTGCGTTAGGATCAAGGCAGTCATCTCCCATACACCTAATGGGGCCCGAGCATTGGTATTCGGTATTCTTTTCTACGGTTTCAGCTGTTACAGTACTACCACAATCCCATATTTCTTCTTTTACGTAGCAAGCTCCAGACTTACCCGCCGCACCATCAACACAGGTAGAGCTTATAAAGCCACATTGAGGATTATCTTCAAATTCAGTACATGTGTTTAAAATGTTACCCTCGTTGTGGGGGCATTGCTCATTGCCGTTAATATCAATCCAACAATCCATTTGCCCTACATTGAAATCGCACTGCATAGCAGATAACTGAAGTTCGGTTGCTAAGTTAGGTATCCCCTCAATTGGCGATGGAGTCATAGCGTTTGCAAAAGCGTCACCTGGGCATATTTGAATACCATTTGAAACTATGCATGATTCATTCGTTTTGGCACCGGCAGTGATGCTTAAATTGCCTTCACAAAAGCTATCGTTAACCTTTTTAGCATCTTCTATACATGATTCTGTTGACCACTCATTACCCTCAAATGTTTTGATTTGATATTGGAATTTTCCTCCTAGGATAAACTTAAGATCATCATCTTTAGTTGAGTCTTGTATTTGTACTCTGCCCACAAGCCCATTTTCACAACTAGGTGCCTGTATATCTCTATACATAACCGTACTATCTGGTTTTCCTGCTATACCGTGATCAACCCAATCCCATGCAGCAACATAATCACTATATGAGACACCTATATCGCTACAAACACTATCGTAATCAAGCTTAGGTACTTGCCCGGCAAACTGAACACCATCCGTAGGAGCTATTGTTTTCCAAGTCCCTTTAGTTAATTCAAACTCAACTGTAAGCCATGTTCGGCCTTTAGCGGCAAAAAACACATCTACTGTTTCACTTTTAGTCTTTATATTGTTTCTTATTTTACAATCGCCGGATGGCTTAATAATTCGATCACATGTTTCATATTCTGGGTTATGCAGTTCCATTCCAACTTTATCGAACTTTGTTTCAACAGAACAATCTCCAAAGCCTTCAGCAATTATATCTATATTATCGAAGGTTTGATTTGTTTGCCCCATCATAGGATCGGTTTTAAAATCCGGTTTGGCTAGGCTTGATGTGTCTACAAGTATTTTATAAGCAGCTCCCGATATACTCGGCGTTCCACTATTAGCATCTCCCCACAAGCTGCTTTTTGCTCCACTACCTGCTTTATCCATATCTTCGTCAGAATTAAATACTCCTTTTATTTGATTGATATCAGGCTCTAACCCATCAGCGAAGTACTCATTCTTAGATTCGGTATTTGCTGGATTACTACCGGGATACAAACTTTGGACGTCAAACTGGCTTGTTGCATCATATTTTAATGAACCATCATCATTTCTTGTAGGTACTGTTATTTTCCCATTTTCAACTTTTGTTGGTGTGTTCTTAGCTTCACTACCTAGCTCTTTTCCAAGAACCTGGCCCTCTCTCCCTAGCTGACTTAAAAAGTCATGAACCTCTACTGGTGGTGATTCCTGGGCAATGCCATGAAACGGCATTGCTGTTGTTGTGAAAGCAAGCATACAGCTGATTACTTTCATCAGGCGTGGGGAATTTCTCATTAAGCCCTCGTGTATTTTAATTATTACATCTTGCAACTTTACCCATTAATTGAGCAATAGCAGCACGCGTAATTGCCTTTTTAGGGCACAACTAAGAAATAACATTCGGGATTTCTGTGTTTATTTTGCAAATACAAGGGGTAAATCATTGAGGTTCGTTGTATAGGATTTGGGGGCTAGATCTGCTTTGGGCTTCCAGTCTTGCTTAAAACCCTGAACGCCAAGTTTGATTGTGTTATTGCCAAACTTACTGTTTATTTCATCGCTTACTTTGGTTTTTTCATCTATGCTCAATACGGATGTTTCATTAAATAAACTGAGTTGTTGGTGGTCACTTGTTGATATTAATTGATTAAAAACAACGCCTACTTTTTTAAATCGATAACCCTTCTCGTATATCTTTTCTAAACCAAACATAGCGTATTTAATAAGCACCCCCGTATTTGCGCTGTGAAATGGTAGCGTTACCTGTATGTTTTTGTGAAGCTGTGGTGTCGATTCTCGGAAACCATCTGTTGAAATAAAAATATTTATGGTAGATGTAAATAGCTCAAAGCGCCTAAGCTTTTCCGCGCCTTTTGATACATGGCAAGATAGTGCGCTTTTAAGCTCATTTAATTCTGAGACAAGCTTCCCCATGCTTGCAGACACACAAATGCTATCTCGGCTTAAGTTCAAATCTTTAAGCTCAATCGCGTTTATTCCGTTTAACTCTTGGATGGTTCGAGACAACACAACTCCAAACTTTTTTTTCGCCTCTGTAATATTATAGTTCTTTAACTCTAAGCCAGTATTTATACCTAATTCAGAGAGTTTTTTGGAGGTTTTAGCCCCAACTCCCCAGATATCTCGTGTAACAACTTTATTCAGAACCCAATCAACTTTTTCAGCTGTATCAAGCACAGCCACACCATGAGTTTTTGATTTCCATTTATTAAGTTTTGCAGCATGTGAACCTAGCTTAGCTAAAGTTTTTGTGTGCGCAACACCGACACCTACGCCAATCCCTAAGTTTCTAGCAAGTGTTTCTTTTATTAGATAAGCATATGCCTTTGGATCTGGTGCTATTATTGGATTTATACGGCCAAAACATTCATCAATGCTATAGCGCTGATTATCAAAGAGTAATTCTTCTAATTCTGCGTGAAAGCGATTACTCATATCACCGAATAAAGTGAAGTTACTACCCCAAACCTGACCGTTTTTACTTTGAATTAACTCTTTAATTTGAAAGTATGGTGCGCCCATTTTTATGCCAAGATCTTTCATTGCTTCGTTGCGGGCGATAATATTGCCTTGGTTTGAGCTTAGTACTCCGAGCGGAGTAGAATTGATATCGTATTGTGGGTTAAATAGCTGGATAAACGATACGTAAGCTGCATTAATATCACATAAAACCCACATTAAAAAACCTGATTACGCATAATGGATCGGAGGTTCAGTGCTATGAAAGACTTTTTAATCTCAGGTGGAGTAATATTGAGTGGCTTACTTGAGCCACTGATTGAGTGGCTTACTTGAGCCACTGATATACCCATCCATCAGCGATTAAGGTCTGTTTGATTTTTGCTTTATCTTTGCGACTGGCACGATTGTAGATTGATCGGATCTCTTGCTCAAAGCTATCTTCATTAAACCCACGTTTAATTGCTTTTTGATACCACTCATGCCCTTGAGCAATATCTCCCAAGATCATCTTACATGCACCAATTAGAGTGCATGGGCGGTAGTCTTGTTTAGTAAGTTCATGAGCTTGAGTACCAAATTTGATCGCCTTATCAAGCATGTTTAGATCACGCTTTACCCCACCACTTGTGGTTAAGAGAGCCGATTTCAGGCTCTTGTTGCCATTTGCGAAATTGAATGGGAAGTTTTTATTAACCAGATCGACCGCAATTTTAGGCTTCCCAGCCTTTCGGTAATCAGCAATAGCATTCACGAGATTCCAAGGTTTCTTTGTTTCTTCCCATTTGCGCTTTGTTAGTTCAGCTCGATTCAGGTAGTACAGTCCACTTATATATTGATTTTCAAAACCTTTATTAATTAACCATAAGTAATCGCTCTCAGAAATTGTTTGCCCTTTGGTCAATAAATCGAGGGTTTTTGCGGCTTTGGAGCGTCTTCGTATCTTAACTATCTCTATCGATGGAAAATCAATGTAGTCCCTTTCATATTGAGCTTTTCGCTCCTTAAACATCTTTTCTGATGCTTCACCCCTCGCTTGCAGCTTTTGCTCTTGAATCTGGCGTTGTTCATTTCGTTGTTCTTCGGGAGTTTTGCTTCCGATAGAGATATGCTTTGAGAGCAGGGAATTAATCATTTCACAATCACCTACGAACTCACCACCGTTTATCGCTATCCTCTTTTTAGCTGAAAGTTTTAAAGGCATTAACTTCAAAGGTAGTGAATAAGGCGATTCAAGTTGGGGATCAAGAAGCAATATCAAAGCCTCGGTGTACTCTTCGCCCATCAGTTTGGATATGTCATTAATCTCATTCATTAGGCACTCTTGATCACTGGAAGCAGCAATGCTCTTTTCTATCAATTCTAACCAGCCGTAATGGAGCGGGAACTGGGAGCGAGAGAACAAATTTTTTACTTTGCTGAGTGGCATGTGAGTTAATTCCTTGAGTGAATGATGAACAGCCTTGTTCATGTAAGTCATTAGAAATAGGTGACAAAAAATGTACAATAAAGTGACATTTCAATTTAGCTGAAAGTTATAAGCAATCAGGTTAAAAAATACTTATAGCGCTTGTTACTACACCCCAGATAACACTGTTTTCCCATGTGTTATCATCGTCAAACTCAACAATAATTGGTTCATATTCTGGGTTTGAGCTTAGAAATATTGCCCTCCTATTGCCATAATCTAACTTTAAACGCTTTACAACAAACTCATTGTCAATTGTCGCAAGTACAATCTTCCCTGTTGCCGCTCTTAGTGATTTATCGACAACTATAATTGCTCCATCTGTGATATCAGGAAGCATACTATTTCCTGCCACTCGGAATAAAAAAGAGCTGCTTGGCCGGGTGATTAATAAGCTATCGAGGCTTATTGGTTCAGATAAGCAATCTTCACTTGGGTTCGGAAAACCAGCCGCGACTTTAAATTCTGAAAGTGAGAATGATTTAGTTGATTTGAGTATTTGAGTAGGCTGCATACCGGTCACCACTGTTTAAATATACAGTTATTTTAGAATTGGCTTGTATAACATGCAAGCCTTATTAACTCTATATTTCCTATTTAAAGCTACTAGCTGTCCATGCGTATTACATAAACAGCTAGCGAGCCTAATTACTAGACTATTCTTTATAGATTACAACAGTCATTCCATCGCCAAATCATATATATAGGGTCTTGCCCTATCGCTGGTATAGTTCGCCCCAAACCCCAAGTAAGAGTTGACTCCCCAATAACATGAGAAGACTCTGTTTCAGGTACTGGGTGCAACATCGTGAATTTATATTGAGTTTTTGGAAGTGTTGGCTCTATGTTTCCTCCGCACATAGCACCAGACCCCATCGTCCCATATGCAAGCCCTCTGCGATGGAGTGCCGTTAAAACGCGAGTTGACAACAAGCTTGTGTCTCGTAATACCCCTTTGCCACCATTTTGATTGCCGCTAAGAGGGTATATATTCCCCCAGCTGCCGGCGCACCAAAACAATTCTTTTATAGGCTTACCTGCCGTTGAAGATACTGCATCAGCTGTACAAGCAAGGGTTGCAACAGGGTTTGCAACGGCTGCTGCTTCTGGATTAGTGAAAAAAGCTAACTCATCATTATTCCACGTTGGGTCTAACTCAGATAAATACATAATATCAAGATCCATAAAACCATCTGGATTACATGTTTGTTTAACAAACATATCTAGCATTTGCATGATTGGGTAAGTGTAATAATGATAATGCGTAAATGAGCTATCCCCACCATCATATACAGCCTCCCCATGGTGCCCTTGGTTTATTCTATCAAAAGGGAATCTAGTGCCGTTAAGTACAGAAGAGCATCCCGGTACACGCTGGAACTCAACAAGACGCGCCGGTTCCCACATTGACGTAGTTACTCCAGGACGCGCAACCCCTTGGTTATCATCACACATACATAAAGGTGATGTAACCGCACCATCTGGGATGCTCCCACCACCACCTGAAATATTCACGCCAGCTACTCGAAGTGGGAATATACAACTCCAACAAATGTCAGTTATCATTTTAGGCCCAATAACTTCTGCGTCCTGGCATCCAGGATCAGCAACCGCTTTAGAGCCACCTAAAAATGCTATGGATAATGTAATTGTAATAGCCAGAGCCCATACAGATAGGCTTGTTGTTAATAAAGAAGTAATTGATTTACTGCTTAATTTAACCTTTTCATCCAATTGCGGTTGATCTTTAACCCAGTCTTTTAATATCGTAGGTTTCCCTAAGTAAAACCCTTGCTGGAGGTCGATACCCATTTTTTCTGCTTCATTAGAGAGCCTAGCTGTCGCTACTTGCTCTCCAATAGTTTGAATCCCTTTGTCTTTACAGTACTCAAATCCTTCAATCTCTTTTTTATTTTTTAATGTGAGCCTCTTTGTATTAAACTTACAACCATCCCAATGGTATTTTTGAAGCCGCTTAAACGTGGATGAAAGATCACCATAATCATCCATTACTAGTGGTATCCCCTTCATTTTCATTATCCCCCATCGTTTTTCTAGCGAATTATCACTTACACCTTCTGTGATTTCTATCATTAACTTAACTGTGCATAACGATCTGAATTTTTCTACTTGATTTAACCAAGAAGTAAAAAGGTAATTAGATTTTAGTGTCGCTTCCGATACATTTATAGTTATGCACTTGTATGATTTTTCGATACATTTATGATTATCAACTAGTGCAATAATTATTTCTAAATCAGTATTTTCCCAATAAATTGAGTTATGTTCCACCAGCGCAGACTTACTTACAGCGCTTGGAGTGTAATAAACACCATTAACCAACCAGCGGGCCAGAACTTCTGCTCCCATTGTATTGTTACTACCTGTGGTGTGAATTGGTTGAAACACCGGAACAATCATGGTTCACCTCTTTTATCAGCCAGCTCTTCTATTTTGAAGTGTTTACCTTCAGCGGTTATTATTGAAGGTACATATTCGAGCTCAAATCTTTTTGCTACATCCGGGGTTAACAGGAAAACTGGAGCGTCAAATGTATCTGTGGTTTTGGTATAAGAGTCCCAGCCAGTTTCTCTATCTAGCCTAGTAACGATGTAGGTTATTCTTTTAACGCCTGGGGTCTTATTGATTCTTGGTAATGCTTCCTTTACCCGCTTAACTTGGTCTTTGTCTAATGGATCAAGTACAACAATTGCTTGAGTGAAAGGGGTTAAATCAAGTGGGTTTATCATATCTCCTTTTTTGGCTATCAATGTGCCATCAGGGGTGGTTATATCCTGAGAAATATAAACCGTAGGGTCTAGCTCTCGTATGCGATCTTTATGTGCTTTAGGGAGCTCTCTAAACGTCTGTTTATTCCAAAAGTTATCTACAGCATTTTGTTTCTTCTCTTCCCAATCAATTTTTGCGTATCGCTCTTTCATTAACTCAATTAAATCAGGTTCACTTATACTTTCAACCGGGCCTCTAATTCCTAGGTTACCCTTTTCACCCGATTCCATTTTTTCTAAAATCCAGTTAGGGTTAGATAAACCAGATACACGAGCAATTACTTCTGGTAACTTCCCAGCAATAACAGATTGCTCCTCCCTAACAATGATAGTTGGTACTGAAGTTACATTGTACTCTGTGAATAAAACTGGGTTTATTACAATATTTGGCATGGGGCTATATTCAGCTGCGACTTGCTGAATTTCCAGCATAGCCTCACCTAAATTAGCCTCTTGAGGTATCCCTCTAAACACTACAACCACATCCTGATTGTTAGATGCCATACCTAAAATATCTTTCAAGCTCTGCGGGCCAAGAGAGCGTGAGGCAAACACCACAACTTTCTGGCTTGAAAATCTTTTCTTAGCTTTTGATAAATCGTCCATTCGCTTCATTGTTGGATCAGTTTGCTGAAGCTGTTTTACGAGTTCAAGAGCCTCATTGTGTGCGGATGTAAATTTATCGCTATCAGTCCGAAGCCAATCCGGCATTTTTGAAGCTTGGGCATTTTCAATTATCTTTTTAGATTTTTGAACAAACTCCATATCCTCTTTTGTCAAAGGTGATTGCTGGGCAAAAGAGATACCGGTAACAATTAAGCATGTAAAAATAGCGGCTTTAAAATAACGGGTAGGCGCGGCCAATAATTTGGTCATTTTTTACTGTTCCCCAATATCTTGAATCAAAACTCTGATTGCTGGTTCCCATAAACCAAAAGCTATCAGATTGTAAAATGCCTTCGCCAACGAATGAATCCATTGGCTTATTAAGTGCTTCGGCGTGAGTAAGGCCGTATCCTTGCATTTCATCATTAACATATATGTTGCCATGCTTACTAATTTTCACATTATCACCAGGCAACCCTCTTAAATACTTAACCATTTCGGTGCCATCTTCATAAAAAGGCTGTAAACCTTGTGCTGAAAATACAAAGATTGCTCCTCTTTCTAGTTGTTGGTCTTTCTTGTCTATCAAGTAAACTGAATATCCAGGGATGCACTTTACTAGCTGATCATCGATTCCAATTCTATATCTGTCGGCAAAAGCCACCCCGGCCCCCCAAATCACCACCAAGGCAACTCCGGCTTTTATACAGAATCGGGGCCACGACTCCTTCTTTTTCATCCATTTCATTTGATGAAGTCCTCTGGCAAGTAAACATCGTCCGGCGCTGAAACTACAGCACCTGCATCTATCACCAAATACCCTGCTTCACGAAGTTTTATTACTGCTTCATTTGTTTTCATCATAAGACCTTCAAGCTCTATAGAGCTCGCACCTTCAGGGTATTGCATTGCCATTTTGGCGAAATCGACCACTACTATTGGTGGTGATTTGATAAGTCTTTCTTCCAATTCGTGTTGCTGGTTTTTAATTAACAATGATGATAGGGCTGCACCACCTAGGGAGCCTATGATTGCTGCGATTGCGATTGATTTTATATTCATAGTACTGCCTTAATTAATTTCTTAACCGGTCTTGCATAACCGATCTGATTGCATCAGGTGTGTTTTGGCCTCTTTTGATGTATTGCTCTATTGCATCTACATCTCGTGGGTCAGTTGAGTATAGTAATTTTTGGAAGTCACCAACGATAAGGCGGCCAACCCCCATCCCGCTTTTGGATTTTATAAATATTTCCGAGTAGATACCTTGTACTGTATGAACGGTTTTCAATATATTGAATCCAGAATCAGAAAGCGTTAAACGTCCACTGCGCTTTACAGATTCAACAGTTTCTTCTGTTTGACCTAACAGGTACATGCTTGCTGAGTTTTCCGCAATTGCTCGACCCACGGCGTTCTCGTATAAGTCATTAATACTTTGCGTTGCTATAACAACAGAACCACCGTACTTTCTGAATTTTCGGTAAGCATGCTCCATGAAAACGGATACTTCACCTTCCTTAAGCAGATCCCAAGCCTCATCTACAATTACTACTTTTTTGCGGTTCCGCACCCCAAGAAACACTTCTTGCTGTATTTGATAAATAAGCTGAAGTAACACTACTTGACGAAGGTGCTTTCTTCCTTGCAACTCATCTAGCTCTAACACAGTAAATTGATTTTGAAAGGACACGTTATTGTCAAAAGCAAAGTATTTACCGTAACTACCTTTAGAGGTAAATGGATACAGCTGAGTACCCACATCTTTTAAACGCTGATCGCATTGCTCTTCAAGGCATTTATCGGCAATATCATCAACTTTCATTGCACTGCCTTTTGCAGCCCAAACATCGGTCATGGTTTGTTTAAGAGCTGAAACCTGCCACTCGCTTAAATTGCCTTTGGCTGATGCCATAGCACTAACAAGACTTACAATTGCATCTTCTTCATCTTCATAATTTTGCACAAGCTCAAATGGGTTAAGGCAAACTCCCGTACCCTCTTCAAAGTGTACAAAATCACCTTTGAGGGAATTTGAAAGCTTCTCATATGATTTACCAGCATCAATAACCCATACTTGAGCGCCTTCAGAAAGGTAAGATATTATGAGTTCATTCGTTAAAAAGCTTTTACCCGACCCTGATTCAGCTGCTATTACAAGGTTTTTATTCGTATTTGAATCATGGAGAGACAAACTCATCAACTGGCCGTTTCTCGATAGTAGTGACGCGTGATAAGTGCCTGTTCCTTTCCATTCACCAAAGATTGGAAGAATGACTGCAGCTTGCTCTGTGGTCATTGTTTTATATCTGAACAAGTCTTTAATTGAATTGCTATCAGTACATAATGGTAGGTTATTGATTAGCATAGGCAAAAGTATGAATCGGTCTTCCATTAAATCAAATCGTGTTTCACGCCAGATATTTCTCGCAGACATTGCTGCCGCATCTGCTCTATCTTTAGTGGGAGCAAAAATTACCATCGAATAACTAATACCTATCGGCTTTTGTCCCTCTTTCATCGAATCATAAAGAACCTCAAAACCATCTTTTTTATCTGCTAATACAGGTACAAATTTCAACATTGGGCCATAAGCCTGGTTAACGGCAAATTGACGCTTTCTATCCAAAGAGCTTTTCATACTTTCAGGGTCAGGAAAGAAAACATTTGTCACTATCATGTAATTTTCCTTAACATTAGAGCTCCCCCCGCTTATATCGCCAATGTATGTAATTGCATCCCCAAAATATGCAATATCAGGAAGTTTTTTGGCCGACAAAACCTTTACATGCTGCTCGCCAAGCTTCAGACTATTTTTGGTTAAGGAGATATCTGTCCCATAATCAAAAACTTGATCGCATATAGGCTTATTTGTATCCCAACTGGTTTTAGCGCCTTTCCAAGAAGCGTCCCCGCCCCAATTAAGCATTGTTCCCATGATTCTGATATAGCTAACCGCTGTTAACGGTATTGGTCTAAGACCCACTGTTTGTAGTGACGATTCAACTTTGCTTCTCAAATCCTGTAGTGTTGTGAGCTCGGTGAAGTTTGGTTTACTATCTTGAATAGGAATTTTCACTGTTACAAAAAGCTTAGTATCCTGAATTATTCCGCTGTCATAATTACCTTTTTCGTTTTTTCCTATAATCTTTTCTTCGGTGTGATGCTTTAAAAAATCAGCTCTTTCTCGAATTACCGTTGAAAGAAGGTCGTGATGATAACCATCACGAAGTTCAATCATTTTATATAGCTCTTGAGTGATATCTGGTGATCTAAATAGACAAAATTGCATTGTTGAGTTAGCAGGGAACTCTTGGTTTAACATACCAATGGCTCGCTCTTGAATTTTTTCGCTAGATGCGTTTAATGGTTGGCAAATAAAACCAAAACCTATGCTTTTATCATCCATAAGAAATGCGTAATCATCTTCTGAATATGCGACTACAGGTATAACGCCAGCGGCTCGTATTTCTTCAGGTATTATTCTTTCTTGAAGTTTTTTCTTTAAAGTTATGAAGCTCATTATTTATTCTCCAGCCATTGCTTAAGGTTGCCAGGGCGTCCCAAGCTTGGCCGGCCATCTGGTGCTACTATATAGGGTACTGCTTTAACATCTAATAAGTGGGCCATCATTAAGGTCATATCATATTGCTTGGTGTCACAGGAGGTTTTCTGTTCTAGCGTTTCGAGGGTGTTAGACATAAAAGCATGAAGTGCTTTGTTGCGGTCGGCAGCACAAAAAACTTTACGTGAAAGCTTGTCGGAATCATCACCTAGAGCGGGGACAACAACAAATTTGAAAGTGTATTTTAAACCAAGACTTTCTGCATCTTTCATTAGCTTATGGCAAATAGTGCAAAGTGGATCAACAAAAGCTACAACCTCCTCTTTGCCGCTGCCGATAGTTAGAGTGTTATAGTCATCTAGGTTTGCCCCCATGCGTTTGAAGTGTATCCGTGTAGCGGCATCTTCAATCTGCGCGGGTGTATCTATACTATCTTTATACCATACATCGTAAAGCTGTCCTCTTAGTACAAACCGACCGTTTTCTGACATAAATAAAATTTCACCATTTGCCTCAACCGCTTTCAAACTCTTAATTGGCAAAGTAATAATGGAATCTAATTTATTGCTGGGGTCGGAAAGATCTATTTCTACCGCTTTAACTGTAATGGCTGCTGACCATAGCGCTATTAATGCAGTGGCTGCATTATAAATTAAACACTTACGCATGATTGTCCTCTTTGGGGTGGTTTACCAATAAAGAACAGTTTATATAGAAAACTGCTTAAGTGACGCCTCCGCAATAGCCCATTTTGGACAACTTAAGCCTTTTAGTTGGTTTAATTTTAAAGTTAGTTCATATGTTTCTTTAATAAATTAATTATCACACCGAGGCCAGCTAGAAATATTGCAGCAACACTTGAAATTAGGGCTAGCTGTAGAATTGCCGTGCTTATGTAGTTAAGCGACTGAATAGATACTTCAATTAACGCATTGCTTTTATTGGAAATGAATTTTACTACACACCAATATGCCATTATCACTATCAGAACTGAGCTAACTCCTTTGATGCTACCTTTGAGATCTGCAAGGCTTGGCGTTGCATGAACACCTATCATTAATGATATTATTAGATTTAAAATCGCTAGTGGTGTATCTATAGCCAAGTAAACATCTTGCAACCAAAAGTAAGTAGAACTAATAGCTACACTGCTTGTTAACCCTCTATGATCTGTTAATACAAAGTATGATTGCAGGTTCGGTAGCCCTGCCACATCAAAAAGGAAATAAACTAATAGGGCACCAAAAAACAATGGTGATAACCCGGTGAACAACAACCCTAAACTGTGTATGAAACTATTTGGGTTGTAATTGAAATTAACATAGCCAAGCGTTTTTGATTCAGGATCAGCTTTGAAAAATACTACCTTTGTTACTTTCAAACCAAACGCTGTCGCTATGATCGCATGTGATATCTCATGTGCAGTAACACCCACCAGCCCTGTGAATAGAATTGCTTTTTTTTTGCAATCCCCAAGAGAGCGGTAATAAGTTTCATTTGCACACCATAAAATACAAGCTGCAATGAGTGGTACGCTTAAAACCCACCCCAATTCAACTAACGCCAACTGAAGTATTTCCACATCCATTATTCCTCTGAAAACTTTCACATGTGAAAGAAAAAGGCCCACATTCCTCTGAAAACTTTCACATGTGAAAGAAAAAGGCCCACATTTCTCTGAAAACTTTCACATGTGAAAGAAAAAGGCCCACAATTTGTGAGCCCTAAAGTTAAATTTACATTAATTATTGAGCGGTTACTTTATTCGATGCTGCACCACCATCATCGAAGCCTGTTAGCTCTACAAGCGGCATTACATTATCGTATGCATGCTTGCCCATTGTTAAACGATTGGAGCGAACAGACACAGGTTTTCCATTAACCTTCCATTCAAATGCATTCATACTACCATCTGTATCCTTACATTCTGCATGGAAAGCCCATGAGCTATACCTATCATCTACTCGTATTGAGCAAGTTGGGGGTTGGTTCTCAACTATGTTCATTTCGAGTGTTTTTGAGATTTCTTTACCCATTCGAGTTCGCATAATCAATGAAACTTCATGCTTCCCTTTTTGCAATACAGCTCTCGCACTATATCCATTTGTTTCTATTTCCTGTCCATTAACTTTGTAGATCCTTTCTTCCACTCTGTCTCTTGGATGACCACCTGATAAAAGCGGCCTTAAGCTTAATTCCAAAGGCTCTCGATTGTAATCATTCGATGCACTGTAATTAATACCGACCTCGTATGGTGGGGCTTGTTTAATATCGAGCGTGCTTTCTATTACTGATTTATTACCTCGGGCATCTGTAATTGTTACCTTTACTGGATACTTACCGGGAGCTGTGATTAGAAATGTCCTCATATCGCTCCAGCGGTTGTCAGTTGCAGTAAATGCATCGCCTTGCGGGAACTCCCAAACATATTTAGCATCATCAAGCTGCCCCCTGAATGCTATTGTCCTAACTCTAGCTGTTACGTCTGCTGGGGCCATATTGGAGTTACTGCGTGTATATAAATTAAAGTCCGGCCAAACATACTCCCAAACTCGCGCTCGAATATCTTGACTTGCTTCGGTGCCTTGATCCTTATAGCCTTTAATCCAAGCAGTATATTGTAACTCTATACTACCTAAGGCTAGATCACTTTCTGTAGGTGTGTACTCTAGTTCTTCACCCTTAACCTGCTCACCATTAGGCAAAGTAAAATATCCATCAACTTCACCTTCCATCCCGCGATATGGCAAGCCCAATCTAACTTGGTAGTTATAAGTTTCTCCTGTTTCTATAACGCGAGGCCCAACCATAAACACCCGAGGCCCTTTAACTCTTCTAAAGTCGGCATACACTCGTTTGCGTGTATATGCATAACGATCTTCATCTGGTGCATCTGCATCGCGAACCCATGCCTCCATACTAAAGCGTTTTTCGCTTTCACTAGTTAAGGTCAGCTCGTTACCTTCATGAAAGAATGTCTCCCCCCTGTCCTCTGTCCATTTTACAACGGCATTTTCCATTGGTTCACCGTTAGCGTTGGTAACTTTAACTAGGTAATTGGCTTCACTACCCGCAAACAGCGTCTTAGCTCCTACTACTTCAACCTCTGGCGTATCGTAAGCTATGATCTCTATTGTTTCTGTATATGACTCAGCCTTTGAGTGAACATTAAACACTTTAGCTCTAACTAAGTATTCACCCTTATCGTAGGTTTTGTACCAACGGAACCGATTACGATCCGTGACAAGGTTGGCCTCCCATGAAGCACCTCCATCGTTACTCACCTCCCAAATCACATCACCAGTTGCAGCTGTGTCAGCTCTATTATCAAGTGATAACTGAAGTATGGTTGCAAATGGTGCCGCACCGGCTAAGCGCCGCCCTTTCACGCTAGCTCCTATGGCGTTCCCGCGTAGAACTGTAAGAAAAACCCGTTGGCTTTTCTCAACTCGATCATATCCATCTATCGGGCTTTTTAATTTTGCCTCAGCAATTAATCTTACAGAGCGTTCTATACCAGCAAGATCTAAATTAAATTGCACAACCCCATTTGGAGCATCAACAAAATCAGTCATTGGTATAATTTCTTCAAAACCTTCTTCGCGCACCAAACGAATAGCCCAGTCGCCCATTGATTTTGAATCATACTTAACTTCTGGCCGCATTCTATCTGCAATATTAACGGTTACAGGTAAAGGAGCTGTATCCATAGCTTCACTTACGCTCATATTTATATTGGGGCGTATATCATAGCCGGGCACTGCAATAGCTCTGACTTTTTTGGTTGTTTTTACCTCTGGCAGAAAATTGTAGCTTCCTTGCACATTAAATAAGGTTTCATTCCATAATGCTGACTTCTCTGTATCCATTCTGCGGAATATTTTATTGTTAACCCCACGACCAGGTTGGAACGTTTCATTGGTTAGCTCAACACTATCTCTAGTTAGTAAAACATCAATTGGCGTTAGTTCACCTTCAATTATTGCATCACCTAAATAACCCCCCTCAATAGGCACCATAAATATTTCATCTTTATGGTGATAACTAGAAAAAATATTGATTTCCGGTGCTGGTGGATCTATTGCTTCAATGTCATGCTGTTCAGTAGCTAGCGTCACACGAGTTCCGCTTTTAGAATATATACTTACTCTCCAACGTAAAGTGTGTGCTTTTTTATCACGTAAAGTTCCGAATAAATATGGAGTTTCTGAGTACTGATCTTGTTGCATGCCATCTGGAATATCAATCCATTCAAAAAGGCAAGTGCTGGCGTGATTTCCTACTTGTCTATTTGCTGCTGCATCTTGAGCTCTTGTGGCATCCAGGGTTAGTGAGCATGATGGGCCAACATTTTGCCTCATGCGTACATCAAACTCTTGAATAACGCGGTTAACTTCAGCTAACTCTCCTAAAGGCTTGTATGCAACTGAGTTAAGTGCAGAAATGACACTTAGCGTGCTTTGACCACCACCTACTCGAACCTTTCTGCTTCCACCGCTATACAGGTATAAACTATAGCTTACTGGTTGTTCACCTAGAGCAACAGCTTGACCTTTTAACCCTGTAAGCTTTAACCCGCCTACAAAACTATCAACGGATTCCGCTTCGTCTGGAACTTGCTCCCACTCTAATAAGCAGACTGGATCACGTACTGCATCTGAAGCTTTCGCAGCATTTTCATCGCTGCTCAATCGACAAGCTACCCCAGCTGCAGGAGATGCACTAATGCTGACTGGATCTATTATTTGACGTACTTCCCAGTTTTCTGCTGATAGTTTGGCTTTACCAACCCAAGTATTTACATTCAGTACTAACACTGGTGAATTTGGTGCGCTCGTCATGACTAGTAAATTTGATGTACCTTCTTCACCGGAGTTTGCTGGGCGAAGAGGTAAATCTATACGTCCACCTGAAGAGCTAAAATCATGCTGGTTCATGATGTTCATCGTTTCCCCTGGAGAAATGAGGATACCGTTAACAACTAAGGGTATCTGTGCATCAGAACGCAGCGTTGCAAATACATCATACACACCTGAAACAACTGTATTTCCACCTAGCTTAATAGGCTCTGTTTGAATGATATTACCGCCACCTAATCGCTTAAACTCATGTGCAATCGCAGGTATCATAAGCTTGCCATCCATGCCATCAGCTAAGGATATTTGTGCTGGTTCGTACATAAAGTTTTTGTTAGCAGTAGTACTATTACCTTGCGAATCCTCTGCAGTTACTGTGAGCGTATACTCTTCTCCAACTTGCATACTTGGGAACATAATTGGGTATTCTAAGCTAAAGGAGCCTGGTGTTTCTTCGCGCCAAGATAGTTGAACGCGATCACTCGCTGGCCCCCCTTCCAATCTAATAGACTTCACCTTGGGTGAAGAGTCATAAGTGTCTGTCACATTAATGATAAACTGATCAAGTGACGATATAGCCCCATCACCTGTAGTCGTAAGCGTGACCTTTGGGGGTGTTTTGTCTGAGCTATAGGGAAATAACGGTATTTTTGTTAGTGGCCCATGACGCTCTTGTGCTACTGCATATAACTGATAGTTCCCTTCAGCCAAAGTCTTTAAGTCCCACTGATATGTATAGTACTGACCATTTTCCTCTATCAGACCACCTGAGACTGAAAGCTTTTTGCCAGAAGCATCTTCAAGCCAGGCTGTTCTTAACCTTAAGCGGTCAAAATAACTCCCCCTTGCAGGTTGGGTTATGAATACCTTAATTTGTTGTTCAGCTTCTGAATAATCGTAAGTTAAGGAAGGATAATGTTGATCATTCCAATGAACTTCCGCCCATCGATCTGATGCTCTTAATTTACCATCTTCACTTCTTACCGTAGCTGCATCATGTATATAACCTGAAGTACCAGGTTGCATGGTGTAGCTTGAGTTTATGATACAGCTTGTTTGCCCCGCAGGAATCACACATGAACCACGGTGTGTAGCTACTTGATTAAAGCTTCTCTCCTCTGCGTTAACTCTTATTTTATCGTAAGAATACGGGAGTTTATCGTTAGGGATTTCGTAACGCATGAATGACCCCCAGCCAATATCGCTATAATGATATTCAACTTCTTTAAGGGCTGGTGTTTTAGGTGCATTTGGAGAAAGCTGTAAGCTATATGAAATACTTTCTCCGCCCCACGAGCCAAAGTTAACCCATCGCGTAAAGTTACCATTCACATTCCCAAAAGGAGCTGACCAATATAAATAAACGTAGTCCTTGTCTGAACCTGCAACGGCTGCTTCACCAAGGCCATTAACTAAATTTAGCCCGGCAGGCGAGTACTCATGCCAATTGCTCTTCTCTATGCGGTAAGCCAACCTTACAGGGTTGGTTTTTACTTCCATTCCCGCTTTATATGGTACAAAGCCAGTTAAACCTGGGCCAAGTTGATTACTTGAATCTGGGTCAAAAACACCAAACGGTACTTTTGGTGCATTAACAACATTATCCCAGCGGACAGTTTGTAGCTGAGATTTCCAAGTGTTACCAGCTTCATCTTGAGCTGTTATTTGAACTTTAAAATCTTCATCAAGATTTGAGCTAGGTAGAATCCCGTATTTGTTAAGTACATCAATTTGTCGGTTAGGTACATCAAAGCTCGCATCGCTCTCTGAGTGCAACGTACCATCACCTCTGTATATAAATATCTTTGTTTCTTTTATTGGTGATTCATCAAGTACATCACTAACTCTGAAGTATGTTTTTTCAGAACCACCTGTACCTAATTTCCACACTGAACTAGCTGTATCTTGTTTATAACCTGTGTTAGTTGCAATCATTGGTGATGCAGTGGGTGGTGTGAGATCAACAAATAGTGAATGAACATCCACTTTAACAGCCTTACCATCACCGGCCAATATTTCTGCCTTGATTTTATAGTGCCCTTCACTTGGTGCAGGAAGGTTTAAGAATGAGCCATAATACTCTTTACCCCCTACTGTTATCCTATCATTAGCGCCAAGCAGGCTGCTTGTGGCTGTATTTAGCAACCCGCCGGTAGAGTTAAGTATTGAAACACGTACCTTTCTATCAACCCCTGCACTTAAGGCAAAGGTCATCGTGCCTGTAGGGTTTCCATATTTAGCATTAGCCGAAAGTGTACGTTGATTGCCATCTACCCCAGTAAAGCTGTACTCAAGAAGATCTGCCTGTGCATACCCCCCTGAAATCAACGCTATTACACCGGTTATAGCCAGTGCTTTACGTTTTAATTTTATCATTGTGACTGTCCCTTTGAAGGTAAATTTACACATATTAAGGCTACCCCAAAGCCCAAGCTTCATACGGGTGTACAACAGCCTTTTTTGGGCGTAAAAACAAAAAAAACACCCGAAATATAAATTTCGAGTGCTTTAGGTAGTTCTATTCAAGAGTATTTTGTTTTACTTAGCCACCTAGGCCATTTGACAATTGAACAACAGCTGGGGTTACAGCAGCTGCTTTTTCTAAAGTTGCTGACATAATTGTTTCAATTATGGTTGGTGTATTATACAAGCCCATACCGCCAGCAACGCCCATTGCAAATGCCATTAGTGATTGACGAGCAATACCACCAATAATGCCAACAAGGATCATGGCACCGGCAACAATACGACCAAGAGTACCTTCAGTCCATTCGCGTAGAGTTGACCAAACATCATCAAACTCTGCACCACCACTACCAGCATAAGCATTGCTAGATAAAAAGACAGCCAGAGCAATTAAGCCAAAAGCCACGAATAATTGATTTTTGCTCAAATTACGAGCGGTTTGCATTATGTTCATTTAGAACACTCCTTTCTTATTACACGTTGATTTTAATTAAACTAGATTTGCTCTTTGTGGCTGCTCTAGTGGTTATATAGTATTTCTATTTACTACAACCCCCCCATCGCTAACTGTCCTTTTTGGGCGGTTTGAGCATTTTTTGTAAAATATTGCTATTTGTTATTGCCACCTCTCTTTGTATGAAGAGGTCTAAAAGATGCCTCTGTCTCTGATTCGCTCTCACCAACAACCCATCGTCTTGGTTCAATTTCTGTATATATGTAACCAGTTACAATGAGATCACCATTTGTATCTTCCCAAGGAGCAACCCAAATGCGCATCACTTCCGCTGGTGTTCTAATCGGGATAGGTTTGTTAGGTAGGCGAGGAGCAACATAGGTATCAATAACAACATCGCCGGAACCTTTCTTACCAATATTTCCCTTATGCTCTTCATGATCATTATGCTCTTCATGATCCTCTTCACCAGCTATCATTGGCCTTGGTACTTGCCCATCATTAGTTGCAGCATAAACATCCCTTGCAGACATACATTGAACACCATCTGGCATACCCGGGCATGCATAATCACTGCTACCTACATTAAAAAGCGTACACCCACTTAAAGTTGCTGCTAACCCCAATCCCATCACTGCATTTTTAAATGTTGCAGACGTTAAACTTGAAGCTATGCCTGTTTTTTTGCTTTTTCTGATTGTGTTTAGCATTTTCATTACCTTATTTAACTTTTGAGCCACGGACTTTTAATGCTGAGCCCTTGGTTACAATAATATCTACTTGACGACCAGCATCGATTTCAATAACTGGAAATATACCTTCAGCCATTTGCACATAAAACTGAGCTACGCGGTCTAGCGCCGAGCTAGCACCCTTTGCAGCGGCGCCTTGAACAAATGTGTTTGAAAAGTCGTTTTGCTGATATTGAGTCTTTCCGGTGTTTGAGAGATTAAGAGTTGGAACGGCGTTAACATCAAAAGCTTCAGCTGCGCCACTTAAAAAACCAGCCATCAATGACTTGGCTATAATCTGGCCTTGTTTTGAAACCAACCGGCCTCGAACACCAGCTTTACCATCTTCGCCAACTGCGTATGAATTAAAGCCAGTTTCAATAACTTCACCGTTGTCTTTAATACAAGATAAAGTCTCACCGCGAAGATATGCGCGCTCAGAGCTTAGATCGCCATGGCCCGAAACTATAAGGAAACATTCGCGAACATCAGCTCTAAATCTATTTGGCAAAATCGCCTCTTTACTAATGCGAAGCGTTGCAGGAAATGGGTCTTGCCTTGCACCTTGTGCTGTTGGTGCATCCATACCGTTGATTAAAACACCTGTAAATATAGAGCCCGCAGGTATATAAAGATCATCTTCTTTAACGTCTTTTTCATTAGGATCGATATCATTTTTTGAAGATGAGTAGCTTGAAATTACAAGCGCTGCCTGTTCTTGAGGTTTACCTTTAGTATCACGAACACTATTCTCATTTTCATTACTTTTCGGTATTGGGTTGTTTTTAAAGAAATCTTCTGGATTGGAGTAATCAAGCTCCCCTTCTTTTTTAAATGGTGCACTCGAATCTTGATTTATTTGTGCATTTTTATTTTTAGCTTTTTCTGCTGGACTCAACTTGCTTTCAGATGGATCTTTTATCTTTTTAGCTAGCTTTTCATTTTGCTCTTTTAGCCTTTTCATTTCAGCTTCAATGCGAGCTAAATCACGACCCGAAACCTTATCTTTAGATTGGCCGGTATCTCTGGTCATTTCTTCCCTAAAACGTTCCAAGTCCTTTTTCAGTTTTTCATTTTCACGAGCAACTAACTTAAGATCCGCCGAAAGCGCGTCAATACCTACCTCACGCGTGTTCGAGTCTGTAAGTATGTGGCGAATGCTTTCTTCTCGCGTTGTCTTTCGCTCAACTTTTTCACCGCTAGAAAAAATAGCTACAATGCCGAATATCACAACTAGACCTAAAGACATAGCTGTGTATTTCTTCATTTTAGGGTTCATATTTTCCCAATAAGCTTTCATTATTTACCCCTTAACAGTGATGGGCGTTTGGAAGTAGGAGCTTTTCCTTTTGCATTTTTACGCGCAACATAGACTTCAGTTTGCTGGCCTGGTTCTAAAACCTTTAGGGGCCAAGTTGTAACAGCTGCAACATCCCAATCACCACATGTTGCTTCGTTAAACTCCAATGCATTGGATGAGTTGTTTTCAGCAACACCTACAAAAACTGTTAGGCTATGACCCATTAAAACTTGCCCGTTTTTAAAGGAAACGGCCATACCAGGATGATCACAATATGGAGGAGTTATATTATTCGGCGTCTTATTCATTGAGTAACCTTGTGGAACATCCCCAAGGGCTAGCTTTCTAAATATTGTCCGTATTGTTTCTATATAAGGCTTACTCCTTTCCCATCTTTCAGCTTTTGGATTTGATTGCGCACCTGCAACTACAGAGCTACCATCAAGCTTAAGGAAAACCTCCCTCGGCGGTATTTCACGAGGAACCATTGTTAAGCTTAATGCTTGAGACTCGCTTCCTTTCTCTGTAACGAACATAGTTACAGGGTGATTTTTCTTGGTTGCGACATAAACCACGTTATCTTTAATACAAACTTCACCACACTCGCCATCATCTGACCCACCAGTAAGTGATGTAGACACTACTTCAGGATTACCAAATGGCGTTACTATTCGGTTTGGGTGCCCAATAGCTACAGGTATTATTTGATTCACGCCTGGAGTCATTTTAACGACAGCATCTTGTGAAACGTTGGCCCCGCGATATCCGCTTTCAGGATTCGCACGACTCTCCGATTCCACGCTTAACTTTTTAGCTTCTGCCGATGCTTTTTTCATGACACTTGCAGGTACTACTGGTATTGCATCTTGTGCGTTTATAGATGGTGATATTGCTAGAGCTACTGATAGCGCTAGGCTGCATTTAATCTTTTTCATTATTTATCCTGGCGCTCTTCTCTGCGTTGTAGACGATCAATAACACCTTCTGTCCGAGGGCGTCCTTCATACGTTGTCATGAAATCGATAATTGGAATGTAATTTGAAATGGCAATTGTAAATTCGTATGTTCTATCAATACGCTTTTCTGATTCGCTAGACATTCCTTTAGTAAACGAATAGCCATATACAAAAACCTTTTTCGATTTTGATTCATACTCTACGAATCTAGGCTCAAACCGCATACTTACTCTGTCATTCTTAATTTGTTGCGACTGAACTTCTAAAACTGAAATAACATCGTGGTAGATAGCCGGTGATAACATCCTTTCGATGCGTTCTTTAATAAACCCAACATTAGATGGCGTAACATTTCCGATAAGCTGGGCTAAAGCGAAGCCCCACGCTTCTTTATACCCAACTGAGGATGCATCATTTGTTACCCACGCCTCATCGTGTAAAGAGAAAGGCTGGATAGTAACGATTGTCTTTTTGTTGACTAACATACCAATAAGCATCAATACGCTTAGCAATAAGCCGGCGATAAAAATACGACTCCACTTATTCTCGTTTTGTATGCCTTCCCATGATTTGAGGTAGCTTTTAAGGTTCATGGTAAAAACCTCCGGATGTATGGATTTTTAAATGTTTTCGATTTAGTCATTGGTAAACCTGTCCAATACAGCATGTGAAGGAGGTAACCATCTGGGTGGTTATCTCTAAATTTTCGATAGAAGTTTGTAATAACAAGACCAATTACGGTGCACACGAACGCTTTACCCAAAATCACACCTACAACCAGTCCGATTAACATGGGAGCAAGCTCATCAGCGCTCCACATTAATAAGTGTGGTGGTTCATCAACTCGCCTTGGTATTCGCACAGGCTTCATGGCTTTCTCCTTATAGAATTAATGTTTCTATTCTCTGTCAAAGAGCCACTTAAGATCGCATCTGTTCTCACCCTTTTTGGGCAATTACAGCCTTATTGTCAAAATAATGTAGGTGAATTTGTATTTAATGAAGTTTTTGAGGGATGAATGTATTGCGTAGGTTTTTTATAAAAACTTTCACATGTGAAAGTTTTTCGCCCCATTTATCAATAGCAATAAGTGGGGCATGGTTCTTACGTTAGGATTATATTTAAACTCTTTTTTGTAAAGCGTAGGTTTTTTATAAAAACTTTCACATGTGAAAGTTTTTCGCCCCATTTATCAATAGCAATAAGTGGGGCATGGTTCTTACGTTAGGATTATATTTAAACTCTTTTTTGTAAATTCCCCATAGCAATACCCACCAGCACACAGCAGGCCATCATAACAATAGGGATTATTATTGGGTTAAGTGCTATGGGTGCAAAAAATGCAATGCCCAACCCAAGCAAAAGATAACCTATAAATCTGACTCCGTACCGATGGATAACAGGTGAGGCATAATCAAAGTTAGTTCTTTTTATTCTCCAGGTCATCATTCCATCATACATAGCTGGTAGAAATAAAATTACCATATAGGGGGCCCAAGCAAGGAGTAATGCCATCCTAGTGTAAAACTGATAAACAATATTGCCTAACGCCTCTATCCTACCCTCAGCCCACTGAAACCACCATAGACCCATCTTTTCCATCCCCCTTGAATTTAACCTTTGCTCCTCAGTAGGGATTAATGTGTAATAAACACCCTCATAGAAGCCAGAGTCGATCATAGTAGATTGATACCATGATTCTGCTTTGTCTTCTATCCAATAGCGAGTGTGACTGCCAAGATTGGCATCCACAAGTTTGCTTTCTTGTTTGATGGCTCTGTCAGTCCAATCTCCTGGCACCAACAACAAAATAACTAATAGCTCAATTACCAGTAGCCAAACCACCAGCCATAATGGCTTCTTCATAATCAACCCTCCTTAACACTGTTTTTATTTGTTCACTGGTAATTAAGTCGTAAAGTACAGACCTAAGGCTGTTTTCACTTTCATGTAGTTTTGGGTATATTGTTAATCCACCTTCATGCTTGCTGTACCATTCACAAAAACTTTTGCCACTTCCAACTGTCCATGATGAACCTGAGTTATCAACAATCTCCACTTCCATTATTCTTGATGTTTCTGAAATCAACGCCTCGATAAATACAGCAAACCGAAGTGGGTCTGGTATCTTATTACCTGCTTTAAAGTGAACCGCCTCACTATATCTAACAAGAGCTTCTTCGATAATTTCATAAATCACTGGCTCTTCATCAGCACATATGTGATCCGTAATATACTCGCTAATTCTTTCTAAAACGAAACGTGATACAGGCCAATCAAACTGAAGTAACGTAAGTGCCTCTGCATTTTTTCTGCATCTTGTTTTTAGGCCATCTACCACTCTTGCGTAGGGATGTTGCTTTGCCATTTTTATATAACCTCAATAATTTGTTTTATTTCAGCAAGTTTCTTGCAAGTTAAACAAGTATTGGGAGCCGACCCTTGATTAAGCGCCCCCCTGAAATAGTTCCAAAAAACTCAAGGTTTGGAAGCATTCCTAATAGCTGAGCCGGCAATAGGTCATACTCTTCTTCCATCAACCTTTCGCCTTGACTTCCGCCATGCATAATAGGATCTTCACTATCTGTATTTTGACCTTGATTCCTCATAACATATTTAACCCGGGTCTTTGGTAGGTTATCAGTGATATATTCTTGGGTTTCTTTGTCCAGAACGCGCAAAGCAAACTTGTTATTTAAGTTACCCAATACCTGTATTGCTTTATCTTTACTTCCCATTCGAGCTGAGAAGTCTGAAAACGTTTGTGTTGCCACAAATAACCTAAGCTTAGCGCCTCGCCCTTTATTTAAGAGTTGGATAAAGGGGTCATTTATCACCTCTGCGGCTTCATCTACGAATATATTTACAGGTCGATTGTTTACCCCGAAATTATAGCGATCACCGGCCACCGCCGTTAAATCTGATAGCATTATGGAGCCAATAGCACTACCGACCATGCTATCTGTAAGCGAGTCCAACCCTATATAAGCCACTTGCCCATTGTTAATTATTTTGGCGTTATCTGTAATTTGGCGAGCATCACTTAGATCAGTAGAGTCTGGAGATAACATTTTCCCTAACTCACCTGATGTAAGCATGTTCATAATCGGCAGTAGGTTTGCCACCATTTTAGAAAAGTGAGTCGAGTCATGTTGGAACATACTTAGCAAGCCTTCCAGCTCTGAACTTGGCTTCACAGGCTGTATTACATCGTAGTAAAACCTAAGCATGGCAAATGCCTTTTTCTCAATGTGACCATTCTTGGCTTTACTTTTATATGGCTCTGCCTCGGCCTCCCAGTTGGGCATTACATTTTCCGAGTAAGCTTCAATAGACTGAATTACTAATCCAGCTGCGCCCCCCTCAAGAAATCGTCTTAACAGTACAAGGTTAGGTCGCTGATAAGTCATAACGAGCCCTTGTGCAATGTTATTCAAGGCTTGCCATGCAAAGCTTGTAAATGGGTCTGCCCCCGCCTCCGATGGGATTAACGCTGCTAGTCGGCTAGCTATTTCTGTTACGCGAGTAAAGTTTCTAAGCGGATCTATTCTTACTGAGTCTTCAGGGAATGCAGGGTGAAATGATACAAACCTTTCTGGCTCGCCCATTGCTTCACAGACCTTTCGAGCGTTGTCACGCATCTCTTTATCGCCTTTAGGGTCAATGATAATCACAGCTTCATTTCGCAAAATAGCCTGAGATATCATAATGTCAAACATTCTCGTTTTGCCTGAGCCTGTAGTTCCTACAATTAACGAGTGTCCTTCTGTATGCCCTATATCTTGAACCAGCTTCTTTTCCTTGGGCTCAAGGCCATGTATCCAAGTGGCACCTATTGGCTTTGTCTTTTTTTTCTCTCTTTTTATTATTCGAGTGAATTTTTTTGTTGTTGACTCAAATCCTACTACGCTTGACCAGTCTCGCTTTAATATCTCGAATACTCGCTGTGTATGCCTATTTTCCCAATCAAAACCATTTCCCAACCACATCTCATTTGGGTGGCCCTGAATTGTTTTTTGAAGGTTTTCTAGCGTAATAAATTCAAGTTCACGACCACTCAAGTGCTTTTGTAAACTTGCCAATTTAATAGCTTTAGGTATATGTGACATTGCCATAATTCCACATATGCCACTCATCCAATAAAAAGGATCTGATGGCATTGTGCTGTAATAATTCACACCCATAGCCACCGCGCTTGCTGATATCCAGCCTAGCGCTGCTTGCCTTTCGTAGTTTGGCCTCCAGGGCATTTCATACTCAAGTGAGTTGTACTTCATGATTAGTTACCTTCCTTTAAAAATAGATGCAATTTACCTTGCTTATACATCAATGGTGGTGATGCTTGACCTCTCTTTAAGTGCGCTCTCAAGCTATGTTTGCTTATATCATTATATTCACCAGCTATAACATCTAATGATTTACCACTAGTAACCAGGCAATCACCTTCCTTGGTCACTGCGCTAACAATCCACTTACCTTCACGCTTTAAAATCATTTCTTTAAGTAATTTAATAGCTGAACTAACCGTTATAACCTTTGGTTTAATATCATCAAAATCAGCAGTCATTTTTCCTTGCCCTCTCATCAGTAAGGCGTCTTCATCAATCTCAGGGATGAAGATATCTTTAACTGGCTTTGTCTCGATACTATTTACATTTGTATCAGTTAAACTTTCTTGCTTTAAGCCCTGGGTAAATGGCATGCTATTTTGCTTTGCTTGCCCACTGTTACCTTTTGTGCTGTCAGTACGGTCTTCTTTTGAGGGTTTTCTTTTTTGTTTTTTGCTTTTTCTGCCTTCCATAATCACTTGTTTCACTTCGACCTCTCCAGTTGCTAACTCATCAAGAGCAGCAATTAAGAGTGATGAGGTGCTTGCTTTAAGTGCTAGACCTTTAACGCCTTTAAAGTTTTGTATTTTCTTCATTGGCATTACCGGATCTCCCTGAATCAAATCTGCACTCCATAAACATGCTAGAACCTCAGAAGCACTGCCACACCCTAGAGATTCTGCACCTTCTGGGTAGATAATAGAAACCTGACCCTCAAAGATATACAAAACCTCTCCTAGCAATTTCTCACCTATTAACACTGGTAATATTGCCTTTTCGAGTATGTTTTTCGCATCTAAAGGTAAACTATTTAAGTAGCTAACTAATTCATCCTTCGCTGCACAATCTGCCTCCACTGATCTATTACAATCTGCCTCCACTGATCTATTATTTTCTTGTGGCTTTGTTTCTGGATTTTCACTTGTTAGTGGTGCCGGCTGCTTTTTACTTTTACTTCCAGGTATATTTTTATCCGCTTTGCTAGGGAATAAGCAGCTAACGTTTATTGATTCATTTTTGGTAGATGTCACACTCACTACTGTGTCAATGGGGTCGCTCGCTGTTTGTTCTGTTTGTACAGACTGGTTTTGTTCTGTCTTAACTGCCTCTGCTTCACCAAGAGCCCCTTCTATGGTTTCGGGATCTATATCATTCTTTAACAAGCCATCTAACGGTGATTCGTCATCAACTTCAGGGGAATTTGCTACGATCTCATTAACCATTTCAAAATCGACAAAACCATAATCTTTTTCGCTTGCATCTGTATCGCTTGCATCTGTATCGCTTACATCTGTATCGCTTGCATCTGTATCGCTTACATCTGTATCGCTTTCACCTTCATCGCTTACATCGGTATCGCTCGCACCTTCATCGCTCTCTATATCTACAAATTTAATTTCCACCTCAGCCTCTTCGCCAATAACAACCCCTTTAACCGGGGCTGGTGGCTCATTGGTGAAAACTAGCTCATGCGACTCAAGCCTTAACCCTAGCAACTTTATAGTATCTGCTGGCTGGCCTTGCTGTATGATTTCTGGGCACACATCCCAGTAACGATAATGGGCCGACTCACCATTTTTCCCTTGTACTTTGTTTGGAATTGCAAAGCCACGCTCAATAAGGATATCTGCTAACGTATCGGGATCTCTTGGTATCCCTGGTATTTTATCTTTTTCTACTAATTCATATAAATCACCCAGCTGTCTCCAGGTAATAAAAACACCTTGATGTAAATTCCATACCTTTGCGCCAGGTTCATTAATCTTCCAGCGACCTGTTTTAACAAGCCTTCTAATTGCATCGAAAACATACCTTTCAACCGGTACACCGTAAGAAAACTCATCAACACTTAGTCTGCTTTGCTTAAGATCGCGAGCAACGCTTTCTTGATCAGCTTTGAGCATTAACCTTGTAACTGGTTGGTTTGTACTCGTTCCCGCAATCGCTTCTAGCATTGCCTCCAATATTTCAGGCCCTGACTCGGATAGAAACTGTAAAACATTCGGTGGAATTATCCGCTCAATAGTTAATACTGAAAACTGCTCGTGCCTCTTATGCCGACTGTCACGCCATCGCAAAAAATACCGGTCAATTTTATTGTCTACTGCCCATCCATAAAGCGTATTGCTATATGGATTCCAAGTAACAGAGCCACCCTTATCTGTTACAGACACATCTGATAAAGGCTTACCTACATCATGAAGCAACCCAGCGAAACAGCTGGCTAATCGCCATCTAGGCTCATTATTGCGCCTATCTCTTGGTGACCCTTCCATTGAAAAAATGACAGATTCCGATGCTTGAGCAGCCCAAAAGGCAACCTCAAGGCCATGCCTAAAGAGTCCACCAGCACCACGATGATGATGGGCTTCTGACGCAGGCAATAAATGAACAAATTCAGCGTATTTTTTTATTACGGGCAATATTAAGCTTTTGCACTCTTCTTTATTAAAACCTAAAGCATTGCGAATACGCTGTATAAGCTCATCTTGAGTTAGCAGTACTTTATCAATAGGTGCAACCGGTAGACCTTTCGCGAAAGGCGGATATCTCGGTATCTCTTCTTCATACTCATCAACCACCACCGGCTTGGTTTTTAAAGGTGGAGTTGAAGGGCCAAATATTCGCTTTAGCTTTGTTAGCATTCAGATAAAACCAAACAAGTAATTTTAGATGCTTAATAGTCCCAGACTTTCACTAAAACTATGAAACGCGCTTCTGTCCAAATTGGGCAGTTAGAGCTTGCTGTATTAGGCCCAATACATCGTAAACTTAACTAAGACGATTTAATGAATAGGAATTAAATAATGAAGCAAGCCTCTTTTCTCATTGTTGGTGTTGTTTTCATGGCCGGCTGCACTAGCTCTCCGGAACCAGAACCTGCGAAAGATGTAACAGTAGTTGAAACTAAACAAGCGCGTGTAACCCGAGGGTTAACTCTTTCTTGGGATAACATAGGACGAGGCGGAGCGGTAATTCGACAGCCTGGTTATATTCATGTTCTAGGTGATGGTAACTTGCATACGTTAGAAGCGAAAGCCAACTTACCTGTAGCAGATATGGAATCGCCTTACACGGTTAATAACGCTATAGCTGCAGTAACTGAAATTGATAAGAATACAAAGGCTAACAGCGCCTTAGCAATTGCTGATAAAAAACACCAAAATATTAAACAGGGATATTCATTCTATGAGTTATCTCGTTGGGAACGTTACTGTAATGCTGGGATAGGTATGGATGAAGCTGATTGGCACTTCGTAACAGAGAACGGCGGAGCTAAAGGTATACCCGATATACTTACAGATTCTTGCTCGCTACCCGACCATAACTACCAGTCATATTTGGATGCATGGGTAAGCTTTTGCACCGATAAAAATGTAACTTCGACACAACGGAACATTGTTAGAAGTAGTGTTCGACCTAAATCTGTGGTGAATCCATGCAAAGCAATAAAACAATAAAACTTAATGGCAATTACGACTCAACAGATCGCAAAGCTGAGTTATATGAAGAAATGCGCGTAATGCTAGAAGAGGCTGGCTCAAGATGTACACCTCTTGACTCTGTTATTGTTATTTCGGGTGTTCTAAACGATATAGCAAAAGAACATGTTGAGTTGGAAAACCTATCTTTAAAATGGCGGGGCCTTCTTGAGTCATCTTCATCGGTTCGTCATTTCAGCTTACAACGCAAACGTAAGGAGGGGTAATGAAGCTATATATTTGTGAAAAACCATCTCAAGCAAAAGATTTAGCTGCCGTTTTGGGTGTAACTAAACGCGGAGATGGCTACCTTCATGATGGTAAGGAGAACTATATAACCTGGGCTTTCGGGCATTTATTGCAAATGTACATGCCTCAAGATTATAGTGATAAGTTTAAGTCTTGGTCATTAGATACCTTACCAATTTCACCTGAGAGCTGGAAGCTTAAAGTAAAACAAACCGCATCAAAGCAAGTTAAAGTTATCGATTTGCTTATTAAAAAGGCGCAAGTTATTTATATAGCTACTGACTATGATAGAGAAGGTGAAGCAATTGCACGTTCACTCATGGATAGAGCTCAGTACTCAGGTTTAGTAAAGCGCGTATGCTTAACGGCACTGGATGATAATAGTATTCGCAAAGCGTTGAAAAATATCAAAGATGGTAAAGAAACCCTATCACTATACTATGCTGCAATTGCTCGCCAGAGGGCTGATTGGTTGATTGGCATAAACGCTAGTCGATTGTATACAGTCTTAACTCGGAAGGCAGGTTTTGACCAAACGTTGCATATCGGTCGAGTGATCACCCCTACTATTTTTCTTGTTTGCCAAAGAGATCAGGATATTACTAACTTCAAAGCATCTCCATTCTGGACGCTAGATATCTCAGTCTCTGTGCAGAATGGACACTTTAGCGCTAGATGGTGTGCACCTGATGAATTTATTGATGAGCAAGGGCGTTGCATAAACAAAGCTTATGCAGAGCAAGTGGCAGCTCAAATAAAAGGGGCTCAAGCTGTCATATCTAAAGCTGAAACAAAAGCAGGGAAAGAATCGGCACCACTACCTTTTGATTTGACTTCGTTACAGCAATATGCAAGCAAGAGATGGGGATATACTGCACAAGAAGTGCTTGATGTAGCTCAGAATTTGTATGAAAAATTTCGCGCTACATCTTATCCTAGAACGGATTGCAGATACCTTCCTGAGTCACAAAAACAAGAAGCTAATGAAGTTCTTCAAAATTTAATTTTATCTGACCAAGCAGTGTCTGGGCTGGTGGCCGGTGCGGATACAAGCCGTAAGTCACGCGTTTTTAATGATAAAAAAATAACAGCTCACCACGCTATTATCCCAACGCCGTTCAAAGTAGATATCTCCGCCATGTCTGAGCCTGAGTTCAATATTTATGATGCAGTACGGCGTTTTTATATTGCTCAGTTTTATAGTCCAGCTGAATTTAGCCGTACTGTAATTGATGTAATGTGTGGTAATCACTTATTTATAGCTGCTGGTAAAACACCTCTTAAACAGGGTTGGAAAGTACTTTTTAACTCCGAAAGTGAAAGCTCCCCACAGGACGAGGGTACAGAGGCTGATGAAGGGCTCGCAGAGCAAGATAAACTTCCGCGTGTAAATCAAGGCGAGCCTGCTGTGATAAATAACTCATCCATTGGTAGTAAAGTAACACGCCCCTCACCCCACTTTACAGAATCTTCATTATTAGCTGCTATGGAAAATATTTCTCGGTTTGTTACTGAAGAAAAATTCAAAAAGATTTTAGCTGAAACTGCAGGGCTTGGTACACCAGCAACTCGTGCGGGCATTATTCAAGGGGCCGTGGATAAAGGATATTTTAAGCGGCAGAAAAAAATGCTTATTTCTACCGAAAAAGCAAATGCCTTAATAGCTATTATGCCACCAGCCATAAAATCTCCTGGCATGACAGCGGCATGGGAGCAAGAGCTAGAAAAAATAGCTTCTGGGCACGGTAATATGACTGTTTTTATGAATCAAATAACCAACTGGATTTGCAAGCTAGTAGAAGAGCTAAAGGTGAACTCTTCTACTTTAGTGGAAAGTGGTGGAACTATTTCTAAGGCATTTGAAGGGACTAAACCCGCAAATCATGAATGCTTTAATTGTGGAGGTGAATTAACCCGGTTAAAAGGATCAAATGGTTTCTTTTGGGGTTGCAAAAACACCTCGTGTAAGAAAACGTTTAACGATAATCGCGGTAAGCCTGTCGATCCTATAAAAGCAAAAACCCCCCAAAAGAATGCCCCCAAATGTCCCGAGTGCGATTCACCTATGCTTAAGCGAAAAGGTAAACCAAAACAGGGAGAAAAGGCTTCTCAGTTCTGGGGATGCTCAAACTTCCCCACCTGCAGAGGTGTTCAGTCTATTAAACCCAGGAGAAAATAACTCATGAAAATAAATAATATTATGCAACTAAGAAACTTATTTGCTTTATCTTCAGTTGCCTCAGCCATGATTTTAACAGGTTGTGGCGGTGGAGAAGACGATAATAAAACGTCAACACCCGATACACCGGCAGTAATTTCAATCGAAAACACTTCTATAAATGAAGGAAATAAAGGGAGTAGTAAAAGTCTGTCAATTCCGATAAGCCTTTCTAAAAAATCAGCAGAAGATATTGAGCTTGGATATTCTTTTGAAGATATATCAGCTATCAATGGTGAAGATTATTCAGCGAAGAGCGGTAAAATAATCATCCCATCGGGTAGTCGGCGAGCGCAAATTGATGTTTTAATTCATGGAGATGATAAGCATGAACCAGATGAGCATTTCAAAGTTCATTTAGATTCGGTCACTAATGCAGAAATAAACGATAAAAATAGCTCAGCCACAATAACAATACTTAATGATGACTCAGTTCCAACATTAACCTTTGATACAGTTATACAATCAGCTACTGAAAATGTGGGGGTTATTACAGTTCCGGTTTCATTATCAGCTGAAAGTGGCTTTGATGTTACTGCTACGGTGTCATTATCTGGCACAGCACTTTTGGGCGATGATTATACACTCAATGAAACTGAGGTATATTTTTCAGCAGGAGAGACATTTAGAGAAATTGAGCTATCTATTATCGAAGATCCAATACCTGAGGGTGGAGAAACAATCTTTGTAACGTTAGAACAAATTGAAAATGCAGCTCTAATTAGTGGCGAGGGCTCTTCTCATACAGTTGTTATTTTGGGTGATATTGGATTAAATGATACCGGACTAACCAAGTTCAGTGATGGAGTTGTTTCTAATTTATCATTTGAGCCAGCAAGCCACCCGGGACAAGATGCTTCTTATGGCCGCGATGTAAATGAAGCTGGTAACAATGATCACGGGCATGCAGGCTTTTCTTTTACTAAAATTGACTTCAATGGTAACCCACTACCAGCTACCAGTGAGAATTGGAGCTGTGTCCAGGATAATGTTACCGGATTAGTCTGGGAGAATAAGCAGCCAGATTTAACAATTGAAAAAGAAAATGGTGAAGACGATGTTTTGGAAACACCAACCGGCGATAGTTGGCGCGCCGGCAATTTTACCTATGCGTGGCATAACTCAAATATAAAAGATAACGGAGGGAGCTCTGGATCTCAAAGAACGACAAAAAATTCCTTACCTAAAGACCGGCCAGTTACTGTAACTAATGGATACTGTGGATTCACAAAAGATCCTGGTCGCAAAGATAAAATTTATTGTGACACCCAAGCTTATATTACTGAGATGAACCGAGTTGGTGCGTGTGGTTTTAATGACTGGCGAGCCCCAGAAGCGAGTGAATTACGATCTATTGCGAATTATGAGCAACCTGAAGTGACAACAGTACCAGAAAGTAATTTCTTTTCTAATTTAAAAACAAATACTAACTACCTAAGTGCAACCCCTGGTGCTGATAATGAAGCATCGGCGTGGTGTTATGATTTTGGTGATGGTCATGTAAAGCTTTGCCAAAAAGGTGTATACCAATCATTTATCGCAGTGAGGAATAAAAAATGAAATCTATTAATTTAACTGCATTCGCTATATCAACCCTACTTTTAACCTCTGGAGTTGCTGCTCAAGTATGTAAGGAAAGCACAATCTACCCACGGGTAAGTAGCCAGCAGTATATTGATCACTTGGATGGAACTATAACGGATGCTCAATCCGGTTTAGTATGGTCTAAGTGCAGCTTAGGCCAAACCTACTCTACTCGCGGCTGCTCTGGGGTTGCCGCTAATTTAGATTGGGCTGACTCACTAACAACGATCCAAGACTTAAACACCAGTGGAGGCTTAGCAGGTTATGATGATTGGCGATTACCCAACATAAAAGAGTTAGCTTCGCTCGTAAATGCGCAGTGCCATAGCCCTGCTATAAACTTAAGTGTATTTCCCGATACACCATCAGCGACCTACTGGAGCTCAACATCACGAGCGGATACTTCAGGTGTGGTTAATGGCGGTTACAGTATTGACTTTGCTACAGGCTCTGATTTAAGTCCTGAAGTTACCAAATTACGACACGTTAGATTGGTTAGGGGAAATTACTAATGCCATTGATTAAATTCACTGTAGTAGCAGAAAGGTTGTTTGTGGATGATGAGTTATCAATGGATGGGCTTCAACTTCTTGCCGCTCTAGTAAGCAACTCAAAAATGGGCGCGATAAGTAAACGCCATGCCGTTCTATTAGGTACTGAAAACAATTTACATAAAGAACAAATTGAAAATGCTTTAGAGGAGCTGCTTGATCTTGGTTACATCAGTTACTGTAGCCATACAGCGCGTGAGAGCGTTAAACGCTCTTGGGAAGTAAAACCTTAATACCTTAGCTAGTTATGCTCCCATAATGCTGCAAAGCTTATGGGAGCTCTTTTTTTAATTAGCTTTATTTAACGCAAATATCAAACCGGCTATTATTACAATCATAATACCTAGTGCAATTTCCATTTTCACTCCTGATGATGCGCTCGTTTTGAATATACTATAAGGGCCCTATTTGTGGGTATCTAATTTTAGGCAGCGCTCTAATGATTGTATAAATTCATCATACAACCCTATATTTTCATCACTAGTATCGTTGCACTCTTTGCGTTTTGAGTATTCAGAAATTAGCTTTTTCACTTTGCGCTCGTGAAAATATAAATACTCTATTGCCTCTTTCATTTCCATATCAGAATTGTTCAGTGGTAACCCCATTTGAAGCCGCTGATTAATATAAACAGCTAGTAACTCAATACCGCCAATAAAATCACTTATTAAAGGAGCATCATGCCCTGTCTGAATAGCTGTAGCATATGCGAAGTTTGCTTCTTTCATTTTCATAATGAGTAACCTACTAGAAATTAAGTTAGTATAAACCTGATCCAAGACAAGTTAGTAAAAACTTGATCCTTCATCTGGTTTAACTACATCCTAACACGCCTTTAGCAGCTATTGCGTCTTGGAGTGTTCGCCTGGGCATTTCTGTTACCTCTAAGAGCGAAGGAACTGTATTAATTCCCGAGTCAATTAAGTAACAAATGTACAATCTTCGATAGAAGCTTGTTTTAGTTTTGCTATATGTTGAGTTCATATTAGAGCTATTTAACGCTAAGGTTGATGTAACTATTCAGCCTCATCTGAAATGAATATATCAGGCAGCTGATTTTTGAATAATAACTCAAGGGCTAGGCTTGCAGATACATATTGTTTTCTGCAAGTCGATAAATAGCTTCTCAGCAAGCAGAACATTTCAGCTCCTTGCTTACTTCTAAAACACCCCGATATTTTTTGATGAACCTTGGTCATCCTAATATCATTCTCGCCTTGGTTGTTGGTAAATGGCACGCCACTGCTCATCATGAAACGTAAAACATCATCTTGATAATCTCTTAGTCGTTCCAATAATGCGCGGGATTTGGTTCGCTTTAATCGGCCTCGCTGACCTTTCACTCGGCTACTTTTATCTGGTGGTGGACATTTAGCGTCACCTTGAAGCAATATTTTTTGATATTGCTCACGATATTTCTGTTTAGCCCCTTTATCTAGGTCGGGATTATCTATTTGAGCTTTATTCATTTCTTTAAGTAAGGTTTGCATATCCTTCGCCCATTGCATGCCGTCTTGCTCCCAAGCCCTTTCTAATTCTCGGATGTGGTGAGCATTACATAATGCATGTTGGCATTGGGTATATTGATAATATGGCTTCCAATGGTCATGACATAGCACACCGGTAAAGTGCGGTAAAATACCGGCCTCATCCATCGCTATTTTTCCTCTTTTTTCATGAGGATAAAAATAAGTCCACCAAGTCGTTGATGCACCATGAAGCCATCGCCGTTTACCGCCGATATTAATGCCAGTCTCATCAACATGCAAAGTTTGATACGGGCTTTGTAATGCCGCTTTGATGATACCTTCTGCGCCCGATGACTTTACCAGTGCCGCTGCTTGTTCATTAAAGTTAAATAAACTGCCGGCACTGATCGGAATACCTAGTTGGTCACTAAAGTATTCTTCAATGCGGTTATAAGGGAGTAATTGATATTGTGATAAGTAAACCGCATGGGCTTTCACACCAACACCATATTGAATAGGACCGTTAACACCTTGGGGGAATTCACCAACAAACCGCTTCCCTTGCTCATTCTCAAGGATTTGAGCCTGGTATTCGGTCACCACTTTACTGATATCTATATCGACGACTTGTCGCTTTTGAAAACCCACCTCACGATAGTGACCTTTAGGTAAAAAATCTCGGTCAACTAAAATGACTTGTACCTCATCAGGTGTTTCTGTTTGAGTCAGCGTTTTACCTACTCGGCCTTTTTGTCCGCCAGCTGATTTTTCTGACTTCTCTCTCGTTGGCTTTGTACGGTTGATATCTTTTGATGGAGGAATGCTACTATTTTGACTATTAAGTCCTAATTTACTAGCTAGCATAACAACGACAACAAGAATGAGTTCAATAGACATCTTCAACGCTGGCGAGAGTGTTTTATCTTCTTGTAACTGAGTTTTAGTTTGCTCAACTATTTCAGTGATATTTATGCTGTTTAAATTCATTAAAGCTAGAGCGATAGGGTAATAGCTCTAGCTTGGCATACTGGCAGGATCAGTCAATAGCTAAAAAAGATCCTTAGAAAATAATTTGTCTTGGTGAATAGTTACAGGTTGATTTACTCATTTTATACCTCGTTTGATGCTCTTTGTCGTAGTGAGCGTTTATCCAGGCTGCGATGTAGCCTTAAAAAGGTAGCCTGTCAATTCTTTAGTTGTCGTTTTGTAAAACTTTCACATGTGAAAGTTTTTATTGGGCTTAGGACTTTAACAGGTATTAAAGTATCGATTTATGTATTGATAATATTAAAATATGATGCTGTAATATGTAAAAGAAGGGCTGCACGAAGGTAGAAGAACGTTGCAGCCCTATACACATACCAAAAACATACGAGGAGGATGGTATGCGCGCTAAGCAGTTTACCAGAAAAAAAGTTCTACTTATTGAGTTTATGAACTGGCCAATAGAAAAGCGTCAGAAATTCATTGAAAAAGAAATGCCGCATAGCTCTCAATTTATAACTGATATGTTATTACGAAGCATTTAGTGTAGCAGGACATTAAAAACCCTAATTTATGTATTTGATTAGGGTTTTATGTTTTCCTCACCCCAGCGAATTGAACTCGGAAAAGCCGGAAACAGGGAATGACTTAGGGAAATGAATTACTTTATAAGTTTATACTTTCTTAAATAGCTTGCTACCGCTTGTTGTGTGCCGAAAGCACCGATAAGCATCTTTTCGGCGTGAGCGGATAGCTGTTTGTCACTTGAGTTTACTAGCATTTCATACCATGTTTTTACTAGTACAAGAGGTGGCTCATTCAATTTGGTTGCTCCTATCTATTATTTGAATAATTCAACTTAAAAATTAATCTTTCCATGGCTTAAAGCTTGCTGGAAAGACGCTTAGCATAGAAAAAGTCTTTACAATCTATGCATTTAATTTTTGATGAATCTTCATGCATTGGATTGATAATATAGTTGTATTCTTCTTGGCAAAGGCTAGAAGGAACTTGCAGAACTGCAGCATCCATACTTGAAAGCCATTTAGTACCAAACTGCTGTGTGTGGGGGATGTATGGATGCTCATCCCATCCAATTGGTAACTCACTAGCCACCAGCCGCTTTATTTTAATTTCATCGCTTATATGTATTGTTGTGACAGATAATTGCTTACTTAAAATATCAGTAGAGTCATTTACAAGCCTTTCTAGCATCGCAAGTGATCTTGAGCTAGCCAAGTACACGATTGGGGCACCTGTAAAATGCCACCGCCCTTCCGCATGAAGCCCACCTATCCCAGATAAAGCGTTATGAATGTTATTGTGTTTCTTTGGAGCTATTCTATAACCGTTCATTAAGCATTAAACCCATACTCTAAACCCAGGATGATTCGCTTTATCAGCTCACGACCACGAATTGTATGCATTACCTCTCTAGGTTCTTTGTTTTCAAATTGAGTGTGTGGAGTGCCTAACCATTCATTCCATCTTTTTACACTACCGAAGTAATCCGTACCAATGGTAGATAGTCTAGCCAACTCAAGTGCATTTTCACTTATTTTAATGCTCAATGGTTTTTTTGATTCTATATGGCGCTCTAACGTTCTTGTGGTAGTGCCAATTGCTCTCGCTATCATTCCTGACTCCCATTCTAATTTTTTACCAAGAATATTAATTGCGTTAGCTTTTAGGCCCTTGGTAGCAATACTAATTTCATCAATAGCAGTAGATCTACTAGTTACTTTCCCGCCACTTACTACGCTTATATAATCATTTTCAACTATGTTCATAACGCACACCTAACAAATATGACAACTGTCGTATAATATAGCGTCAAGCGCTGGAATTTGCAATTTAGCCTTCGTTCAAACTATGTATTGCTCAGGCAAAGTTTAATTTAAACGCTCTATAGCTATTAACCTTTATTTCTTTGGATAGTTATATTGCTGATTATTGATACATCACCATAATCTTCTTCATCAAAATCATCTTGCCAAGTTGTCCTGTGCTGCTCTGTAATATCGATACGCTCTACGTTAACAACGGATAGAGGCAACCCAAGTAACACTATGGCCTCCTTTGTGTTTCTCTCTAATGAGGGTTCAATTGTCGATATTGTAACTTTGTCGTAAGAGCACTCACATGACGAAACGCCAGCTATGATTCGCTTCATTAATATTGTTGCATCGGGGCATCGATGGGCTTTAAGATCAACGTTCACTTCAACTCTCCTATTCTTTTTGAACCTAAGCTGTTAACGATTTGCATGGGAATATGCGCAAATCATGGCAAATTAAGCTGGCAATACGCTTATCTGTACCTCTAATTATTTTAATAACCCCCTCATCATTCATTGTTACTTTAGACTTTTGCCAGTATTTATCTTGTTTGCTAGTTATTGGCATTTTAATCCTAGTTAAATCACTGAAATCATTTTTAGTACCGGCAATAAGCTCATCAAAAATAGACTGCCCAACATAGCCCAACGCATTTGCAAAGATAGCTTTAGTGAACATAGTGTTATCGTGACATTCTTTGTAATTATCTGTATCTAAAATATTGATTGGTAGAGTTGTAAAAACAGCATTTAAAAACTGTTTACATAGTTCAAATAATTGCGCCCGCTTACCATCATCTGCAAGCTCTTTTTGAATATTTCCAGTTGAAGTATTTAGTAGCTTTAAAATCATTCCGGTGAATTGATCGTAAGTCCAAACATTCCCACGCCTGAGAACTCCATGTAATGCTATACAGGATTTTATTTCCCCAAACCCAAAATCTAACTTTAACAATTCATTTACAAATACAGTAAAATACGAATCAGTATTAAAGTGCTTACTTATTGATTTTGTGGGCTTTTTTAGCTCAACGTGATAATCAGCAAATACCTGGCGTATTATTTTCTTAGCCTTATCACACGTTAATGCTGAAGTATCTGTAACAATAAATTTTACTGAAATTGTATAGTCTAAATCTGTATCATTTTTTCCCGACTCTTGAAGCCATTTTATTAGCGCTGTACGGCCCTGACCATCTCCAATGACTCTGCAGGTGTCACTCTTAATAATTGATTCTGCTATAGTGCGCCCGCCCACATCATGAGTAGCTATAATATCAAGGGCGTTGATAAATATAGTCATGCCAGGAAAGACCGGCCCGCTGGAGTTTTCCCAATATTTTTTTAGTTTATTCACTCTTGGGCTATCCACATCACGCTGCACTTTAAGATCTTCATTTAATTTGTCGGTATTTGGCTCTAACTGGAAGTACTCTGCCAACTCTCTAAAGCTCAGCAGACCTTCATACGTTCTAACACCACGCTTTTCAATGCCTTCATTCGTTTTAAATAGCACAACAGGCAGATCTTTATTGTTGGGTGCCACCATATTCAATTCATTGCTTTTAAGTGATATCAGGCTGTTCATTGTTACCTCCAAGTTCATTTGATAGCTAAATAATGCGTCATAACTAAAATCAAGTCAATGTATATTGCAATTTTAATTGCAATATACATTTTAAGAGTGTAAATTTAACTCAGTTTCTTATTACAGGTCACCAACTATGAACGCAGTAACCAAAATCAATCCACTTGATATCATTGACGTACAAAATCTTGCATCTTTTGATGAAGGGCACCTTCAAGATGTTATTGATTTATTTAAAGTTGGTGTCGCTGAATTTAGACTGGTAATTGAAGCTAAGAAAGTAATTGCTCATCTACCTTGCAGCCAAGGAAAAGACTCGACTGTTACCTTGCTAATAGCGCTTGAGGCTTATAGGCAGTCGATTGAAGCAGGAAAAATAGAGAGGGATAGGCCGCTTATAGTTTCCACTGTGAATACAAAGGCGGAAAGTATTCCAATGAATCTTTACGTTAGTTACGCAAAAAAAAGGGTCGAAGCGTATGCGGCCAAAAACAACATAAACCTACATTACGATATTGTTAGCCCTCCGCTTAATGATGAATACTTTATTAAATATGCTGGTGGTAATAAATTAATTGTTAACCCTAAGCGCCATGGCGATTGTTCAATCATATTAAAAGTTACTCCATCGGAAAGGTATGTAAAGCAACTTATTGAAAGCTTTAAGCAATCTAAAACAATGGCAGGATATGTGGGCTATTCTATCTTGTCTTGTGTGGGCAGCAGATCTGGGGAAGGCGGTCGCAGAAGTGCAAATATGTCTAAACAGAACATAAAGCACAAAAATATAGGTGATATTTTAAAAGAGATTAAGGAAGTAAGCATATCAAATAGAGATACAAAATTTTTGAAGTATGCACCTATTCGTCACTGGTCTACTAACTCTGTGTTTGATGCACTAAGATTGGCCGGTGATAAACCTCTAACTAAAGCCCCTAAAAATCAAAAGAATGTTATTCCGGCTTTTCTACCCGATTTTGGTCTGTTAATTGAAATTTATGGACAAGGCTCAATGGAGACTTGTAGTGTTGTTGTTGGAGATAAGGGCGGTAGTGGTTGTAATGGCAAAGCGAGGTACGGTTGTTCGATTTGCACCATGATTTCTGCAAAGGATAAATCATCTACTGCTTTATCAAACTATAAAAGGTGGGACTCTCTGGGCGTGACAAATGCATTAAGAGTACGCGATTTTATGTATCGCTTAAGTGAATCGTATGAAGCGCGAGCTCTGCATGCTCGCTCTGTCGATAGCGTGGCATACTCTCGTGTTGGACTTCAACCCAACATTTTAAAACCAAAGTATCTTGAGAAACTTGTTCGGTATGCATCGCAACTAACTTTAGACTCTATAAAAATATCAAAAGAATTTAGTGAGCTGGTTAAAGCAAACCGAGTTATTGAACATCCTGGCTATCGTGAGATAGCGGAAGATAGTAGTTTACCCCCAAAAACCAAGAAAGCTTTCTTAGAAATGTATGTGGAGGGTGTGCAAGATCCGAAAAACTTAAATTATCTATTTAGCGAAGCTCATGCCTTATTGCTAAGTTTTCGCTGGGGAATAGATGGCATAGGTGCAGCACCATATCGACCCTTGGCAATATGGAACAGCTTAGAGCAAGGTGTTGGACGTATCCCCTACCCTAAACTGAATAGTGAACTCATAAATAGCTATGGGAGCCTTGAGCTTGGTAATACATCTGAATTGCCAGAGGCGTTAATGGTGAGAACTATGAAAAATGAAGACCCTGTGAAGCAAGCTAAATCACCGGCCAGTTTACTTGCACTTTGGAATCGTCCCTTAAATGGCGTTGATATTTTTGAAGAGGATATGAATTGCTCATTAACAAGGGTTTCCAATAACACATCTGATATAACAATCATATACGAGCAAAAATACATTATTACTAATGACTACTCTGTTTTACCAGAACAACCATTAATCAAATCTATAAAGTTAGCCGGGAAACTGGTTGAAGATAGTGTCAAAGAAACCCTTATCCATAGTGGCGTAATGGAGCAACTAGAGCAGCTTTTTTACGACAAAGTTGACTACATATCTAAAAAATATAGTTTTGAACATTCAGCAGCTTCTTCTCAGGCTTTTAATGATGATGTTGAAAAGGCGTTCAGTGGTGAATTAACAGCCAGGAGAGGTATTAAATACTTATCTGAAAAGACTTTATTCGGTGGTTTTAGTCTAAATAAGAGAAAAGCTGCGCGAAGAAGTCAGTTTACTCGTAGAGTTACATCTATTAAGCGAGGTAGGCTTGTAAAAGGAAATACACGGTTAGCTTTTTACCCGGCTCATTTTAATAGCACTTTGTACTCTTCGCACATAGAGCAAAAAACCATGCTAGCGCCTAGATTTGATACCCATACGGAAGTTGAAGTTGGAACACATTTGGACTCATCTGAACTGAATTTGTCCTTGGAGGCAATTGAGAACATTGAAGTTGATTCACACAAGTATTTTTTATGGTGTCAATTTGGTGGCCGTGAAAAAGCATTGCAGATCCATGATGAATATTTGTATCGGAAAATAAAAAAACGGCACCTACTAAATTTAACTAAATACGATATTCGTGATTATGGCGGGACTCACGTTCCTGAGCAAATGCTGGCTGATGGTGTAATAACCATTGCCAAAAGATACTGGAAGCAGCTACACGCAATTCTAAAGAGAACCCAGATATTCAATACTCTTGGCTTATTCTCTTTTCAGTCAGTGCCATACAGCGTTCTAGCCAGTGACCCGCGCTTCATTAAAATGTCTGATCACCGAAAAGATAAATCTAAGGTACTTGTGGAGGTAAGAAACACAAGAAACGAACAACGAAAGTCTGTAAAGAAGTTTCTAAGTAAAAGCCCGAGTCAACAGTGTGAAAGCTTGTTAGCTCTGTTAAAGAAAAACTTAGATGTACTCTCTAAGGAAAGCAAACGAGCAATTTACACTATAACAAATCAAAACTATTCGTACTTATTTAAGGTTCGATTTCACAGCCATGACGTATCAAACCAAGTTCAGGTAGATACTTGTAAGCTTTGGCTTGAACTTACATATGGTAAAAGCATGACCGTAGATAGCATTATGGAAGTGTGTTTACCTGCCAAGCAAGCTCGCCTGGTAAGAGATGACCCTAAAACTAAGGTTCAGGCAGCGCAGTTAATTTCAGAGCATGTGAGCGATATAGCAAACACCCTAAAAGATACCCAGTCTTTCTGGTATGACTATGTTGAGAAGATCAAAGGTGTTCTCTCCAGTGATGATGATAAATTAAATAACTTTAAACAACTCACTAAAGTTCGCCTAAACATGTACGCAAGTGACAATGTGTTGGATTACTGGAAACCTGGGCCAGCTCAACTCGAATCGCAGTTAAACCGGGCAATTGAAGAATACACCACTATGAGCTCTTATGTTTATGGGCTTGAACTAAGATTAAAGAAACTAAACACCTCGGCTATGAGCAGTACTATTGGTAATATGTCGCTTAGTGACAAACTTGCTTTTTTAAGTTCAGGCAACTCGTGAACACTGGAGCTGGTAGTGTTATTTAAGAATTAAATATTGGAAAAGCTATGAGTTCTATAAAATTACAACAAATTGCCAATGTATTTCACGTTCCTTACCCAACTCTAGTAACTTGGAGTAAAAAAGGTAATAGGAAAAACTATGTGTGTTTTTTAGAAGCAGCATTCAAACGTGTGGAAGATAAGTCCATTCAGTACGATGAACTTAAAAGTATGAGTAACGCAGCTGCAGCTAATGAGTTGGGTTTAAATGACCCCTTTAACCTAGGAGGTCATGTTCCCTCCAGAACGTTTAGAAATTGGTTTAACGATCCTGATAGACAAGGGCTAGCGCTTGGCATGCTTATTGGTTATCAAACTTCATTGCTTAGTGATTTAGCTAAAAACACCGGCCATGATGATTTAGACTCATTGTTATCAACATTATCAAAAAAACAAATTGAGGTTAAAGATATTGTTGCTCTGCTTTTAGTTTCAAATGAAACGGTTTACAAGCTTCTTAACAACTAAATATAAAACCCCTTAATTATTTAGGGGTTTTTAGATTTATGTAGTGCTTAAAAAACTCATCTCGATCAATGACCCCCCAGTTTGTCAGCATGTAATATCCTGATGTACCTCGCTCACCACCACTCTCTCTAACAAATAAAATTCTCATGCCAAACTCTGTACGTATAGAAGCAAGTTGCCGCTTTATCGTTGACTCAGGGATTTTTGTAGCTTGGTGTAAAGTGTGAAGGCTTGGTCTTTTTGTTCGGGATAATGCGTTAATGAGATCAAATTTACGCTTCATATCTTTTGATATACTCATTTTCACCTTCAATATTCTGGCTCTAAGTAGAGCCAGAAGGTAAGTCCTATAATTACAAAGTACCCATACTGACTATTTCAATGTCAGAAGTTAGTACTTTAACTTTCTTCTCTGATTTTCCATTAGCCATCCTCACCCAAACCTCTTCTGGATTTTGGCAGGCTCGATCAAGTAATAAGATACCACGAACTACATCTGTTTCAGTAAGTACGTTCACTACAATGATCAACTCTCTAGCTTCGACAGGCTTCCAATCTTTATCTTTTTCTATCGCAGGTAAAGCATCTTCGTTACCATTATTAGCTCCTGGGCCCGGCGCAATAGAGTCACCAGCATCATTGGCTTCACCAGCATCATTGGCTTCACCAGCATCACTGGCTTCACCAGCATCACTGGCTTCAAAAGTGTTCATAATGTTTGTGCTGCCCTGAGCCTCACCTTCCACCGCATCGCTGTCTTGGCTAGAGCTGGCCTCTTCTGCAATTCGCTTTGCATCATTTAATAGATCACGACTTTGCTTACGAGTAATGCCCTCATCCAACGCGTTAATGCAGACTGCGCTGCATTGCTCTTCATTTAGATCATAAAGCAACCTAAGGTTATTTAACGTTTCGGTATCGCTACAAATATCATTATCGTAAAGCTCACGCACACACGCAGGGAGTTTTAGGAGTGATAAGTGGGTTGATACGAAGATAGCGTTTTTGCCAATCCGCTGCGCAATCGCTTTTTGTCTCCAGCCTGAATCAGCGAACACCTTGAGAGCATATGCAATTTCTAAAGGAGTTAAATCATCCCGCTGAATATTCTCAATAAGCTCCCCAGCAGTCTCATCTAACTCAGAAAGCTCTTTATCGTTAACCATAATATCAATTGTCTTAATACCCGCAGCTTGCAATGCTCTCCAGCGGCGCTCTCCTTTCTGGATAACGTATTTACCATTTTCATCTTTAGGATAAACAATAACAGGACTCTGTTGACCCTCTTCCTTCATTGAAATGGCAAGTTCATCAATATTTTTAAACTTTTTACGTATTTGCTCTTTTGACACTACGTTTTCTATATTAATAGCAATTACTTCTTTGCCTTTTTTGCCTGTTGCTGCTTTTGCAAGGTCAGACAAACCTTGCAAGTTACCTAACTTAGCCATATTTTTATCCCACTTTAACCATTAGTTCATTTAGTACCAACTCAACTTCTTTGGCTGCTACGTGCCCATACCGAAGCTCCCAAACTGGAATACCTTCAGTGATAGCTGTATCGAGTGGTGGCCTATGCATAATTATATTTTTAAATAACAAATCTGGAACTGAACTCTGAAGCTCCTTTAATGAGCGGTCGTGATTAACTGAACGATCCATATCATTAATAATAATACCCAATATATCTAGCTGAGCATTGTATGCTTCGCGAATACCAATAATTGTATTTAAAAGTCCCTCCACGCCATCCACAGCAAACCCTGATAGTTTCACTGGGCAAACAACATGTGAAGACATTACAAGTGCAGCCACCAGCTTTCTACCCAGGCTGGGTGGGCAGTCAATCAGCACGTAATCGTATTGTTCAAATAAACTCGCTAAGTTCTTAGCTGGGTTCATTGCCTTATCCAGTGAGACTGCCTCCATTTCAAATAGGGCTGGATCGTTTTTAGGTGTGTGAATTAAGTCCATCCCTGCAGGGCAGTGAATAACTTCAACTGCCTCTAGCTCATCTTGGAAAAGTGAGGCGGTTTTAGTACCTGAAAGTATTGTATCAAAGTTGCCGTGATCATCGACAACTCTTGGGGCCAGCCTGCTCGATGTATTACCCTGACCATCCATATCAATTACAAGCACTTTCTTCTTCATCTTGAGTGAAAGGTAAAAAGCAGTTTGAATACAAAGAGTGCTTTTACCTACGCCTCCTTTTTGGTTGGCATAGCTAATCACTTTTGCCATATACACACCTCACTAGTTGTTACGAAGGGCACAACCCCTACATTTGCTTAAAGCAAGTCTAACGCTCATTTTATAATACTACAAGACCTTATTATAACCCTGTATTGACATTGCAAAGCTGTATACAAGTTTGATTGTCTAGGACAGAGGAACTTGGTAGCTATCTGCAATTCCCTGCTTTTCTGTATCCAGCCTTTTTTGCTTCCAATTCAGTTGAGAATTTTACTACATTACCAGGGCTCACCCGGTTGTAGCTAGGGCAGCCTACCGAAAGGTGATATATCTTACTGTTCTTATTCCCGCGTATATTACCGATAGTTTCCGGGGATTGATTTTGATGTGAGGTGGTAACGGTTTTTATTCCTTCACCTGAGCTTTTGTGGCCGAGTGTCCAAGATTTTTCACCTATAACGAAGGGATTATTATGACCAACTAGCTTGGCAATTCTATTATCGCGCTTTACTTCCCATTCAGTTACAGGGTATTTGTTATTCCACGCCATCATAAGTTGTTGTTGTTGTCGGCTCATGTTTAAGTTATATCTGTCATGCATGTAAAAATATATTCTTGCAACTTGGCCTTTAACTTTATTTCTTGGTTCGACTGTCCTTTGCTTAAAATCAATTTTAGCTTCGCACTGTCCATACAGACTTGTTATTCCTGGTAGTTCACCAAACGAATAGTTTGACCTATCAGCATTGAACTCTCCTATCGCTATTACTAAATTATGGGGATTTGCTTCCATTTCTCTAAATGTGGAATCTGTTTTAACGCAATTTTTCCGCCCACCATTTTGCCAACACTGCCGCTGGTGACCAAAGGCCCACGCCGGTAAGACGTGTTCGTACTCTGTTCTTTTAGCACGATTATCCTGGGCTCTAACTTGATACCCGCATGATTGAAGATCTACTCTGCCACCCGACTTTCCGACCCAACGCCAATCACAGCCGCAATAAAATGTCCCTTCTCCTTTCGTAGTTTGGTCAAAATAAACGTCCTGCTTAAGCTTAAGCTTAGCTTCACGGAAGCTATCAATATCAGCTAGTGCTGGACTAGTAAGCGTAAATGCTAAAAATATAAATAATAAGTTCCTCATTTCAATCTCCTTTAAGTCAAATAAACATTATCCCGCTTTTGGGTAGTTAAGATCACGCTCCTAATCTCCCTTTTTAAGATCACAACTTGAATTGTTAGACAGCATACTGCTATGGGTGGATGTAAAAAGTTTCACATGTGAAACTTTTTACTGGTCTTTACGAATATCAAATAGGGCTAATTGTAAATTGGCCCTTTGTGTGTGGGGTTATTTTGAGTTAACTGTATCTTTTAAAGCTTTACCGGCTTTGAAACTTGGGATTTTTGCGGCAGCAATTTTGATTGTATCACCCGTTTGAGGGTTCCGCCCATTTCGTTCCGCACGTTCTTTAACTTGGAATACACCAAACCCAATTAACGAAACATTACCGCCACCAGCAAGTTCATTAGTTATGTTATTAGTGATAGCATTTATAGCTTTCTCTGCGTTAGCTAGGGTGAAGTCAGCCTGCTCAGAAACGCTTTTAATTAAATCTTTTTTATTCATTGATCTACTCCACTTTTAAATTTATTCAGATGCTTCAGTTGCATCTTGCTCTTCCTGTTCAGCAATCATTCTTTTTATAACTGCCATGATTGCTTGCGGAGGCTGCGCCCCTCCAAGTAACTGTGTTCTACCAGTACTATTATCAACAATGAAAGTAGCCGGCGTTCCGTTAATCCCATTGTTTGTTGCTTGCTTAATGTCTTCTGCAATTTTATCGTTATAGCTTCCATTACTAATACACTTTTGAGCTTCAGTAACATTTGCACCAACACCGGCAACGAGAGAAGCTAAATCCTCGACACCTTGGCCGTTACCTCTTGATTTATTAAACACGTCATCAAGAAAAACCCAAAATGCTTTATTACCTTTTTGCTCTCGAACACATTCTGCAGCAATTGATTGGCGTTTAGCTGCTGGGTTATGAAAATCTAAAGGTAAGTGCTTCCATTGCCAATTAACCATACCCTTACTTGCTTCGACTATTTTTTTAGGGGTGTCATGAAATCGCTTACAGAATGGGCACTCAAGATCTGAGAACTCTACCATTGTAAATCGAGCATTTATATTACCGTAAATATTTTTTCCTTCAGGTACTTCCTCGCTTGCTAAAGGGTACTGAGCAAGCTTAGCCTCTAGGTTTTCCTGTTGCTTTTTCTCTGCCAATGCCTCCAAGCTTTCAGCCACGGCGCTTTGAAACTGCTGTGGTGTAAGTTGGGCTTTTGCTGTTTCCTTAACCTCATCTCTGAGATTAGAAATCTCGCTTGATAAGTTGCTTGTTGTAGTAATAGTCAAGTACATACTAAACCCAATAATTGCGACTAAGAAAGTTAATATTAAGCAAATAAAAACATTCATTAAGTTTGTCGGTTTTTTTTCAGCTGCCATTAGTTTGTCCTGTTAATACATTTTAAAATTTTGTTCATTTGCAAAAGTTGAAACGGCCACCTTTGCGCTTTGTGTGATTCTTTGGAAAATATCCCGGGAAGGTGTGTAATCAACCAGGTTAGGTTCATTAATCACATCTCGTGCAACTGTATTCATGCTTCCTAACCCATCAATAAGCCCCATTTCAAGAGCTTGCTCTCCATTCCAAATTAACCCTGAAAACACACGAGGGTCTTCTTTCAATCGCTCACCACGCCCCTCTTTTACTCGGGCTATAAATTGTTTATGAGTTCTATCAAGTACGTCCTCCCAGAACAAACGAGTGCTATCATCTAGTGGTGCAAAGGGATCTAAAAGTGCTTTGTTTTCCCCCGCTGTAATTGCTCTACGCTCTACTCCAAGCTTATCCATTAACCCTGTAAATCCAAACCCTGACGAGATAACGCCAATAGAACCAACTAAGCTTGCTTGGTCGGCGTATATTTCATCTGCTGCTGCTGCTATGTAGTATCCACCAGAGGCACCTATATCCCCAATGACAGCAAATACTTTTTTATTAGGATAGATTTCTTTTTGATATTTAACTTCCTCGTATATACGCCCTGATTGGACTGGGCTTCCTCCAGGGCTATTAATTCTAAGCACAACTGCTTTAGATGTTTCACTTTTAAATGCAGCTTTAATTGCTGGAATAAGGTTATCAGCATCAGCACTTGCGCCTGGTGAGATTTCTCCCCGAATGTTAATATATGCTATATGTGACTTTGCAGCTTCGTTACCACCAAAAGGAGATGGTTTAGCTGCTGATCCAAGCTTGAATACAATTAACATAACTAGAATAATTCCAGATGCACGTAAGATCTTTAGAAGCATACGCCACCTTCTGTCTTTTACCTGCTCTTTATGGAGCGTAAACATAAAGTCACGCAAAAGCTCACGCTCCCACGGCATTTCATTGTTTTTATCAGTCATTGAGGTTTCCTCTTTGTCTTTATTGATCATTGGTTTTTTGTTTGTATGGTGATCTTGGTTTGAATAGGCCCGGTGCTTTCTGATCACTGAACACTACAGCTTGTTCTGACGCTGCAAACTTTGAATTTAGCTCCGTGAGCATATATCGTGAGCGAGCTATTATTTGGTGTAAGGTTCTTTCTAGCAGTAAGGCATCCATTACTCGTGTGGGGAGGGCTATATCACGTACCTTTTCCACCCCTATAATTCGCATATGATTGATTGATGCTGAATACCTAAACGCACCAGAGTACTCAAATAGATATGATGTTAAATTACCTCTCAACTTGCTTTTAAACCTCTTATTAACCAATTCATCGCTGTTAATCAAAAGCTCATGCTTGTCTACTCCCAACTCTTCAGCTGCTTCTAATGCAAGTTGACGACTTACCCAATAGCCACGCTTGAAGCCTAATTCATTTAATTTTTCTTTTGAAACACCTTTTTCTTGCAGGATTGAGTAAGCATAAGGAGCTCGTATATCAGTCATGTGTAACCCTCAAATAAGTTTTTAAAATATCAACAAAGTGTAAAGTTAACTGGTTAACAGTAGGGCTTATTAACTCTTTAATGCTATCCATTGTGTGAAGGCACACTAAATAAAATAGCGGACTAATAACAATAGAAGTAAGAGACATTGCAACTGCTGTTACTACCGCTTGGCGGCAAATCGGTAGTAACCATGGAAATAACGCGCACTGTGCAGCAATAATGCAACCAAAAAAAACCAAGCTCAGGAAATACTAATGTTTGGATTGCTATAAATACGCATTGAGCAAAACCTGCTTGCATAAGCTTACTATCGCTTATATGTTCCGATTGAACATTATTAGGCTTGGTCTTCACTTACTTTCCCTTATCATCTCTAAAGTAACGCTCATGTATTTTAGGCACCTCTTTTAATATTGTTTTTGCAGCCTTGGTATTTATTTCGTGTAACTTTTTTAAGTTCCCTTCACCTTTATTGTTGATATATATTTCAACAATAAACCAGCTACCCTCTATTGTTTTCGCGAGAACCTCAACACCATCAAGTTTATTTATGTCTTTAACCAGGACTACTTCTGAGCGCTTGCCTACCCACTCTTTCCCTAATGCGTTTATTTTTAATGCTTCAAACACAGCCCGGGCCGCGATTCTGTTGCTTTTCCAAATATAAGCTGGAATTATTTTGTACAGTAAAAGCCATGTTGTAGCGCTGAGGATAATACTTATCCATATATGCCCAAAAATAAGGGCAGCAAATGCGAACGTTATTACGGCGGTTAGTAAAATTTTTTGATTGAATGCCATAGCCCCTCCCTACAGTTAACAATACAGGAAGTTGGGGATATGCAAGGATGTGGTTCTGCCCAAATTGGGCGATTAGATAAGGAGCATTAACTTTTAGTGTAAGTGGCCGTTGCAGGTGCATTTTGTTTTTACTGAACCATCCTTTATAGCTTTGTACCGATACCACAAATTAGATATGTGCTTTTCAGAAATCAGCTTTACTGGTATGTAGCGAATTATTTCTTTTGAATCAACGTTTACAACTATGCGAATATAACCTGTATTACTTACTTTGAATTTAGCACCATACTTTTGTGCCAATATTATTCTATACACTGAAAGTTGGATAATATCTGATTTGTACACCCTGAAAGAGCTTCTTGTTTTAGTGTCCACTGTGATTAGAACATTGCTTTTGGTTTTAAAAACTTGATCTACACGACCATGAAGCGCTACTGGGATTTTAGTATTGAGTTCGCTCTCGTTCAGAAATAAACATGAACCTCTAAGGTTTCGCGGCATATTTTCTTTATTCCACCAGCTATAGACAGCTCTTAATTTTCCGAGCTGTTCTAACCGTACAGTTCTCCGTAGTAAATCAGCCCTGGCAATTACTACTGGTATTACCAACAATACAAAAATCCAAACTATGTAATCATGCATAAATACACCTTCACTTATTATGAGTAACATTTGGATTCTCTAGTACGAAGTCGCTTGAAACTTTCACATGTGAAAGTTTTTCTACTGTTGCTAAATCCAAAAAATCATCTGATTTTAGTTCACCTATGTCATTTGATGTGCTTTTATAAAAAAGTGTTGGTTCTGAACTTGGATGAAATATACCGTGAGGTATTTCATCCTCATCACCAAACCACATTCTCAACCTATAATCGATAATCCACCCATCAATCAATTCAATCCATACATGAGGTGTTACACAGTTGCCAGAAGTAAGATCGGATACATAACCCACCACACATCGATGTTTAATTCCTGCTTTAGTAAGTATTAAGCTTATTGAGCAAGATATTCCATCGCACTCCAATGGTAGGTCATCTAAAGCTGACAAGATTAAGCATAGCTCCTCATGCCAGTTACTAAACCCTGGGTCAAACTGTTCAAACTTGTTCTTATTTAGTGCTACGTGGTGTTTTTGCATATCACCTTCTTTTTTGAGTCTCTGTAAGTTGGTTTTGAAGGCCCATAAGTCACATTGTGATTTTAGGTAAGATCACTTTATTGAAAATCAGGGCTTTCTAAGGACTGTTTTAAGGCCCATTTGATTTTTAAAATGGATTACTAAATTTTGTCCCTCTATCAGTAAATTTATATACTGGTTTTTTTCAGGAGCTTTATTTTATTAAAGTAGAATTTATTAACCATCACAGCATTATAAAACGATACTCTAATAACGCAAGTAACTAAAATATTTTATCGATCATTTGATAGTTGTAACGAAGGGGCTTTTTACTATTTCTTGGTTTAAGGAATAGCATTAGTGATATGAAATGATTTGATTTACTTCATTGTGAGTTTTGAAAGGTTTTACGCAGCGCCGCTTGATTATAAGTCATTCTTCCGATCCTTTAATGAAGGGTGTAATAGCTTCGTCTAACCACTTATAACCAATAAGATATTGTTGAGCTTGTTTGCTAACCATTGTCTTTCCTTTTAAATGTTAATTGTTCAGTTTTTTTGGTGAATGTTAATTATCTTTTTAATATTTGCACAATAAATTACATTATTCCATCAGTTTAAATTAAACTGTCAAGCCCTGTGAGGCCCTGTATGTTACTTTTAAGCTTTACTCTTGTGTTTGTAAGGCTTTGTATCATTAAAGCCATTAAGTTTGTTGTGAGCCTTCCTGGTAGCTTTAACATAGGGATCAAAACAAACCTCTGCCGATCACTATAAGATCGTTTCTTGGATCAACGTAGACTTACACTTTGTTACCCACCATGCTTTGATTGCACGTTATATCTTATTCGCTTGCATTTAATCCAAGCATAATCAGATTTACTAGATCTTTATATTTAGTTAATGATCAACTCTAGTTCAAGTCTGTACTGAAGCTGTATTTCTTCAAGTTGTTAATTTTTTCTAGCTTTATAGGTTAATAAGATCTTTTGACTAGGGTTAAAGAGAGGTTAAAGAAGGGTTAGGGGTGAAAAAAACACACTTAACCTTATGTTTTTAATGAAAGATTCTTCATCAACCGATGCGGTAAACCTATAGGAACTGATGCAACAAACCTATAGGAACTGATGCAACAAACCTCTAGCCCTGTTTTTTGAGGCTAATATATCCACAGCTTGTTCTTGTTTTTTCTTGATTTTTTACACATTTTTGATAACCAATGCTCTAAACCTCTAGGGTTTTAACCGGTATTTCCAAACCGATGCAGCAAACCTCTAGGCTTTTTCCGGGTGTTTTCAAACCGGTGCACTAAACCTCTAGGTATTTTAGTGCTTTTTTTAACCGATGCACTAAACCTCTATAAACCAATGCACTAAACCTATAGGGTCTTTTGGTCTATTTACACCAGTTATCCACAGGTTATTTTAGTATTTTATGAAACAAGCTGTGATATTAGACTGTTTTTTATCCATTTGATGTATGTTCTGATGTGTCAACTCTTGTTCATCATTGTCAATCGGTCAAACCGATGCAACAAACCTATATACCCTACTTTAAACCGATGCAACAAACCTCTAGTTATAAATCAATGGCTTAGATTGGTTTTGTGCTTTAAACTCTGCTTCTCCTAGCCTTGAAAGAGGGATTTTCTGGGATTCATTCGGAAAACCGATGCAGCAAACCTCTAGTTGTAGATCAATGACTTAGGTTGAAATTTGCTTTATTCCCCTGTGTTTAGGTGTTTTCAGGGGGTTATTTGGGCTCTATCTGGGAAAACCGATGCAACCAACTATAGGGTTTAGGTGGTGGGCCGTAGGTAGCGCTTTTAAAAACTAGTTAAAGCGCTACCTATCCTGATATCACAAAGGCTGGCCGTTGAAGTCATCTGCCTCTAACTTGCTTCTTATTTTAAGCGAGCTTTTTCTTTGATTTGCCTTGATAACCTCTTTAACAAAGTTAGGGTGCGGATATATGGTGTATTTTGCATCCATAACTTTTTGCTTGCCTTGAAGCACTTTTACTTCTTCGTAATCTAAAATAACTTTGTGTTTCTGTAGGGAGCTCAAAGCACTTCGCATTGCTCTTAGGTTCTCCCCCATTTTTTTAGTAAGCCCACGCGGACTTTGCTCAAGGAAAGCCACTAAGTTTGGCTGATATGGGTGCTTATCGCTAGCTTGTGTCCAGTATTGAGCCATCCTCTTGTAAAAAAATCGAGCTAGTGGGGATTTGATATCCATACCGATTTGATAATTGTACTGGCGAAACGTTAAGTTCATTATCGACTCATTTACTAGCGGGTTAAATTGAACGTAGCACTTAGCTCCAGTGTTGTTTGCAACGTCCTTTTTTGTTGTTAGCCCAAGTAATCCGAACAAGCTAGAGTTTATAACCGATTCGCCATCTTCTGAGTAACACTCAATGATGGCACCGCGACAAACAAACAAAGCCTCTTTGACCTCATCGAAGCTATATGTGTGACCCATACGCTCAAGCTCTTTCAATAGTTCGTAGAGAGAGAAGCTAACACCCGCTTTATCGTTGATGTGAACTCCTTTGCCATTTACGGCTATTTTCCGGAGAGCATCCTCAACTAATTCTTCGCGCTGCCCTGGGTATATCAAAACAGTTCTATCACCCTTATCTATCAGGGCTGGTCTTAGCTTTACTGTTAATTTATTACCCTTAATTGTACAATGGCGGGTTAAGCTAGCTGATTTTAAATCCTCATGCTCCCTTGTTTTACCCCAAACATATTTAGGTATGGCATCGTATATCTCTACAGTGTTGGAGTAGTCCGGTCTTTGCTTCGCAGGTACATCTATGACAGAAAACATATCCATTTGCTGATTTTTCTGTATGTTTGTATTGATAGAAAGTTCTTTACCTAAACTTTGTTCTGTTATGTCGCTGCTCTTAGTCATTGGTAGCTCCTACATGAATACTTTTATTAGCAAGACCAGAAGCCCAACTGCAAAACTTACCGTTACGATTAAATTGGGTATTGTAGACTGGTTATTGTAATCTATTTTTGTAAAAAATATTGCTTCACGTTCAAACTGATCGTGAGCTGCGTTGCCCCGATCAATTGAACTTTGATTCGTATTTTCTTTGCGTTTAAATTTAAACGAACTGCTTGTATGGCTGCGAGGACTAGGTTTAATAAGCTTTTCGCACTTACCTAGCTTAGCTAGTTCAGTAGCTGGAATTGAAGTCATTAATTATCTTCCTCATTGTTCGGAAAGCACTTATTTACTACTTTATCGTATTCACGTAAGTTCTTTTTAATAGCAGATAACAGCGCAGAACGTTTTCTGAGAAGTGCATATCTATCTTCAACAGTGTTAATTTCTTCCTGAGCCCATTCTGGCTCTTTTTTGAATAAAGCCCTGCTATAGCGATACCCACTTCCTTTAGGTATGTAAGTTGAATACACCTTTCTAGGCTTGCCTTCACCTTCACCTGGCTTTGTTCTATTCTTAAACCATTCAAACTGCAGTGTGCCTCTTAGAAATCTAACACGTGTACCTACATAGCAATAGTTATTAGGATCGCCATCCTCTCTTGCTGATAGGCTAGCCTCCCAGTACGAGTCCGCTTGTTTTCGAGCGTCTAAAGCAACTACTAGTATCTCATTTTGCACAAGCTCATCTAGCGTGCTAACAAAACCCCTAGATTCGGCTTCAAGCATTTTGTCAGTAAATAAAAACCTTTCATCTTCAAATTCCCGCTCAATTAAACGTTGCAATCTTTTTGTCTTTTTGCTCATAATAAACCTCATGGAACTACCCAATCACTTCCCAAACAACTATCTATCTGGGATTGTCATGTCAATATCCACGAAGGAAAATGGGTAGTTTATCTCGCCTTCGGAGAAAAAGGGATTTATATTAAAAATCACTTATTTCTGGGATTTAAGTTCTCGATTGGGTTTCACCATAAAAATCAACATGGATTGAAATATAAAACTGCTTATTTCTGGGAGCCATCGAGCGATATTAGTCTAGCAAAAATAAATATAAAATGTAAACCTTAGTTTAAACCGCTAATTTCTGGGATTTATGTTGATAATTACTTAAGTGTGCGCGTATTTGTAATGCTTTCAATGATATTGACCATTTAGTTAAGGTGGGTGTATTAAAAACTAATCAACCAACTGTTTAAGGGTAAAAAAAATCTGAATATCAGCCAGATTTCCATTGCCAGCCAGGATTTAAAGGCTAACCCCTCAAAAAAACAACCAAAAGGCCCCCAAAAAGACCCTACACACCCAAAAAAGGCAAATACACACCGTAAGAATGCTTCATCGTGTTGCTAATATATGCATAGAGTCTTTTTAGAGGGCTTTTAGAGCCTTTACTTATTGGAGAATGTTATGTTTGTTATGGGTCTGGATATTGGTTACTCAAACCTTAAGGTTTCAATGGGTACTAAAGGTGAAGATATTAGAACCAAAATATTACCTGCAGGTGCTGGTAATATTGATTTAATGCCTCGAAGTGTTGGTGCTCGTTTAGGAACCGATTTTTTACAAGTTATTATAAACGATCAAAAGTGGGCCGCTGGAGTTGAACCCGATAGGTTGCAAGGATGGGAACGTGAGCTACACAAAGATTATAAAAGTACAGATGTATATCGTGCACTTTTTTATGCAGCGCTACTAGTTTCAGAGCAAAGCGTAATAGATGTGCTAGTAACTGGACTGCCAGTTGATCAGGCGATGAAAGATGAACAGCGACAAGAGTTGGCAAGCCTCCTCAAAGGAGAGCATCAAATAACGCCTAAACGTAAAGTTACAGTTAAAGACGTTATTGTTGTTCCTCAGCCAGCAGGGGCTTATATGGATGTAGTAAATAGTGCTGTGGATGATGATGTATTAGATGTTATACATAATGGTAAAACAGTTGTGATTGACCCTGGTTATTATAGTGTGGACTGGGTGGCGCTTGTTGAAGGAGAAATCCACTACAGATCATCTGGCACAAGCTTAAAGGCAATGTCACGATTGATACAGGTCGCAAACGAACTTATCCATGATGACAATGGTGCGGCTCCAGGCATTGATAAAATCGAAAAAGCAATTAGAACAGGTAAAAGTTATATATATCTCTTCGGTCAAAAAATTGAGTTAAAAGAGTACATGGAGAATGCTTCAAACACTGTTTCACGCGAAGCCCTAACATCAATGAAAAAGACAATGCGTGATGATGGGATGGATGCCGATGTTGTGCTTTTGGCTGGTGGAGGTGCATCTTCTTATATGGCCGCAGCAAAAGAATTATTTTCAAAAAGTAGAATTATAGAGCTTGAAAACTCAGTGCTTTCAAATTCGAGAGGCTTTTGGTATTGCGGTTAATAATGATTATATTTTTTATTGCGCTACATCGTTGCTATATGGGGGGTGAGAATGGATAAAAGTTGGGATGGAAAGTTCTCAAATTTAAAAATTTCTAAGTTAGCATTTCCGGAGCTCTACCAAGAGCTTAAGGATTTGCAGCATAAAGATAGAGGGGATCGCTTGAGGTTTTTGGCAATGCTAGGGCTTTATTCTTTGCATAATTTGAGCCACAATAAAAAAAGGGCTGCCTCATTTGAGTGTGAACAACCCTCAGCAGAAGGTATTCCTTCCTCTACTGAGGGTAAAGTTGATAAGTTGCAAATAAAGAAAAGCGAGCTTAAAGACCGTTTGCTAAGTTCAATGGGGGATAAAATTTAAAGTTCAACATGAGAACATAGGTAATATGAATAGCTTAAAATCTAATAATAAATCAGATAAGCAAATTAAAAATGTTGATGGATTGACGGCTAATGAAAGAAGGGATGTGGTTTTATCTGAATTGAAAAGAAAAAGCAAAATCCGGACGATTTTCAAAGATTGTGAAGCATCAGAAATAAAGGAGATTTTGGATCGGATTGAGTCTGTCTTTGAAGAGAAGTATGCAGAGGAAACGTTAAAAAAGCAAAACCATGAGAAGATGCAAGAGCAAGCTCAGAGTATACTGAGTGAAATGGAAGAAAAGGGAATAGATATGGAGCTATTGCAAGAGCTCCAATTTAAAAAGGATTCTTTATCTGTTCCGCCACCTAAAGTTAAGTATATGAAGGATGGAGCATCTTGGTCTGGATTGGGAAGAAGACCTACACCATTTAAAGGGCTTTCTGATTATGAGCTTGAGAAGTATAGGAAGTTAAAGGATTAAAATAAAGGATAAAAAAATCGCTGGTTTTTTTAATCCTATATATATGAAGCCTAATTTTCTATTGCTGTAGTTTCTTCAAGCTTTTTATTCTTGCTTCTATTCGGTGGTTCATAACAAAATGGACAGCCGATAGCAGTGCTTTGATTCTGTGATGTAAAATAACTACATTGGCAATTAGAGCAGATATCAAACATTGCTTCATTAGATCTCAATTCTGATGCAAGACACCAAGCGTCAGATATAGTAAATGCAGCATTTCTAACGCTTGGTTCTACTGCAGCTAGTTCACACAATAAAGCTTGGTACATTCGATATGCTCTATCCAATGTATCAATAGATATTGACGTTGTTACAGATTCTCCTCCTACCTGCCTATACAGCTGCATTAAAAGAGAAGCGTGTATTTTTGATGTTTGATTGAGCAATAATGTAGCGCCGCTTCTTGTTGTTCTTGTTGTTCTGTTTTTTTCCAGTTTAAAGCCATCCCTATCAATTTCCTCATAAAGCCTACGCACTTGCTTATCTGAAAGCCCAGTTTCTATAATTATTATGCGAGTAACATAACCCATCAAAGCCATCTGTCTCGCCTCAATCCAGCGTTTTAACCTCATCTTCTAACCCCTAACTTTAATATGTAAGAGATTGATTGTTGATATTTCTTATAAAAATACCTCGCGTTATTTGGGCTCTGCTCAGTTGAAAGCAAAGGTGCTAGAATCTTAGGAGAGAAACGCAGGGTAAATACAGTGCTTGTTATTGTAACAAGATGCCTAAGTTGGTTATCAGTAGCTTTGCTAATTGCTAGAGCTAAGTCCGGACATAAGCCAAAGGCTGTGGCAGCAATGTGATGATCTTTTTGTGCAATTTGCTTTAAGAGAAGCCAGTAAGCTGTGTCAAACTCAATTCCTTGAACCTGTGACAATGTAATAACTGGCGAGTACTCTTCTTGTAATTTATCAAGAATAACTTGTTTGTTGGTTTTTAGCTGGAAGCTAATTAGCACACCAGAAGCAAGACGAAATAAATTTGACTCGGTTGCAGTTGTAAGAGCGTTGATAGCCGATTCAGGCAGTGAAAATTGAGTCTTAACCTTTTCTGGGTGGCTTTTAGCTAATGACGCCATTAAAGCCCATAAGGTTAAATCGAATTCATATATATTTTTATCTGGGCGCTGCTCTGAAATTTGCAATGCTCTCATATCTAAATCAGTTATCGTAATTTGAGGCATAACTATTCTCCCGTAGATTTGAAATTTGATTGTAAATAGAGAGCACTCGCTTACCATAAGAGCGCAAAAGAACTTTGTCTTTCCAGTTGTGGTATCGGCCAATACCTAGCTCAAGATCACCTGATGCTGATGCGATTGTTTCGCTAAGTATTTTAGCGCCGGTATTTAGGTTAATTACTGGGTCAAGTAAATCTTGAGGACTCTCAACCCGGTGCCCATGCCAGAAAAGGTTTATTTGCATCAACCCTATATCAATAGAAGCTTTATTGCCTTTATCTTTAATTAATTTAGCTAATTGAGCGGCAGCCTCATCTTTATCTAAAGCGTAGTATGGTTGCTTAATGGTTCTTAGAGTCCAGGGCCATGGAGATACGTTATTATCACCTCTTGCGTAGGCCGACTCTGCTAATGCGACGGAATACAATAAAGCGGGATCTAGGTTGTATCGCTTTGCTGCTAATTCAAACTCGGTTCCAGATAAATCAAAGGCGCTTACAGAAAACACAGATGTAGATGCTATTGTGAGTGCAATACAGATAATTTTCTTTTTCATTGCGCACCGCCAGCCAAATTTCTTCTTGAGATAGGGAGTATTATGTTTTTATTTCTACCAGCATGCTCATAGCGCTCCGGCCAAATCGCATTGGGTGCTACTCCCAATGCACTTGAGATGACATACTCCCAGCGAGGATTGCTGCGGACAAGTGCAGTTGAAAGAGCTTGCCTTGAAACATCGTGCTCTCTTGCTAGCTTAGCTATGCTAATCCCTCTTATTTTTAACTGATACTTGATCCACTCCCTTCTTTTCTCAGTGTCTTCAGGGATGCTGGCATCAATGATATGTCCATTGTTCATTCTGCTTATCTCACTTTTTATTCAATAACAGTAAATAGAAATTCAGATTTTTTATTGTCTGTAAAGTCGGAACAGTAAAACTCTATATCAAGAGCATTAAAACATCAATGATTTAGTTTTATAAACTGCGTTTTGTATTTTCCATAAAGTGCAACTATCAGTTGTTGAAATTGCACTGTCCGTATGGTCTACGGGCTAAAAGCTATTAATTTAATTTGGATTCAGTATTTAAACTGGGTTTGGAAGTGTTAAGAAAGTGCGTTACAGATTGTTTGTAAATAGGGTTGTTATCAGCGTGCTATTGTCGCCCAGCAATAAAGTGTGAAGCGATCACCCCAAGGTTAGATTCTTTATTGTTTACCCACAGCTATATAGGAGTTTATTTAGAATAGAAATTTAAGGGTTTATTTAGAATAGAAATTTAAGGGGGATATTTAGAATAGAAATTTAAGAGGTATGTTTAGAATAAAAATTTAAGGGGTATATTTAGAATAAAAATTTAAGAGGTATGTTTAGAGTAGAAATTTAAGGGGTATGTTTAGAGTAGAAATTTAAGGGGTAAAGAAGTTTTGGTTTGAGTCACTTCTGTTTTTTAATGAGTGTCATGCTAACAGAGGGAAAGTGCCGTACAACACTTGCCTGGATAGTATAGTATTGACATTCCAAGCTTTAGTCAACCCTGTAAACAGATGACAACCAGTAAAATTTGTAATGAAGTGTAACTAAAAAATATATAAAGGAGTAGTGATAAATTGCTAGTTATATATTGAAGAAAAACTTTCACATGTGAAAGTTTTTGAAGTAGCCAGGTTGCATTATTTTAGTAGGTGTTATACTTAAAGTATTAATTAAAGGTGGGGATAATAATGATTGAGCCTAAAGTGAAAAAAACAATGGCTAAAGATTTTGCTGTATATTCCGGTGTGATGCTAATGATGCTAGCAGGAGTGTTTTTATATAATGTAAATCCAGTTATAGCAACTGTATTCATTATCATTCTGGCTGCTTACATTGCTCTGAAAGCGTTAAATGTAGTGAGGAAAAGTTTACTAGCAATTTTGTTTCTTTCATTCGCGTTGGGGATGCTAGAGATTCATTTTGGAATTGATAAAAGTTTACCTATATCTTGGGTAGTTGGGTTTGTTATCGGTTTTATTTATGCTGTACTTGCATTTATAAAAGAGTTTAAGAAAATGATTAAAGGGTTTACTTCCTCCCGTATTGAGTTAGAAGAGCCAGAGTCGATGAGTTATTCCTATGATTCAGCATCAGGTAGTCCTAACTCTGAATCAAGCGACCCCGCCTACCATGCTGATAACTTTGGTTGGGGTATTACAGGTCGTGGTGGCGTCAATGGTCGCGGCGGAATAAACCCAATCCATAAAGATAATGACCCTCATGGTTTTTGGCTTTAAATACGAAAAAGGCAGTTTATAACTGCCTTTTTTATCTCCTTGTTTGTCATAGGGGGATCTGTTACATGACCCCAGTCCCATTCCTGCCTGTGCTATTATTATAGTGTGCGATGCCACCTAAGTAAGCGCCTGATAGATCAGAACCAGCTCGTGCAGACTCAGTAATAGTATCTGTTAGATGATCTACAAACTCTTGGTTTTGCTCACTCAATACTGGGGCACCAGTTTCATCCCGCATAATAACCCCATTGTCATCTCTTTCTGCATAAGTAGATGCTAAATTTTGGATTGCAGCTTCACGCTCAGGGCTGTCACTGAAGGTGTTTTGATCAAATGAGTGAGCGTAAACTTGAGCCTGCTCATCATTTAAGCCTCGACTTCTAGCTTCATCATAAAAATCACTTCTAAAGTCTGTGCCATAATTTTCCTTAAATGCTTGTACTGCAGCATCACCTCCTGTGTCATAAGCGTGACTCATCGCTGACTGATACACCATTCCTTTCTCTTCTAGTGACATATTTTTTAGATCACTAAACCCTATATCGCCGTTAACTAGCTCCATTCCCGCTGCTGCCGCACCCATTATAGAGCGCCCTGCAGTTGAAAGTCCTGATAAGACAGACCCTCCAAACCCTGACGCCTCCAGTGCCGCATCATCCATGCGAGCTGCTTGCATTACTTCTTTTCTTAATTCAGGGTTGTTTTCCATATCATTAACCCGTTGGTCGAAATTTGCAGACGCAACAGTAAGACCATCACTGCCAGCTTTGAAAACACTTTCACCAAAGTTATGAGCTTCCTCCATCCTGCGGCCAACCCATCCTGCAGCATTTTCAACGCCGCCATAAAACTCAGCTGCGCCCATTCGGCTGTATTCAGGCCCGTTATTCATAAGTGTTTGTCGAGCAGGAATTTCAGCTGCTTGATTTCTTTCTGTCTGCCAATCTGCCGCTTGGTTTGCAATGGTTGATGAGTTTTCATCTGCTTCACTTGTAATTTCAGGTGGCGCATTTCTACTGCTTACAGGGTCAGAATGTGTTGGATAGCCATTTTCAGGAATAACAATACCATTAGCAGGGGCTGTTGCGCTTTCAACGCCTTTAGTGGCTGCTGTTACTTTACCAGTCAAGCCATTATTAACAGTTTTTTCAATACCTGAATTGTCGTTGTAGCCACCAGCATTCCCTGTTGCAAGCCCTAAGCTTTTACCTACAGCACCTAAAGCAGCATTAAAGTTATTTTGATATTGCGTGTCATTTGTCCCTTCATGGTTATTTGAGTTTTGTAACGCTTTTATTCTTGCTGCTGCAAGAGCAGAGTTATTATCTAAACCATATCCACCCTCTGTTGATGGCGCGCTATAGCGTTCATATAGTTGCTGTGCTTCTTGCTTGGTTTCGGCGCTTACTCCACCGCTATTCCAATAATCATTCAAGTCAGACATAGCTTCATTATTCCCTGCTACTTGAGAACCAACATCACGTAGCCTGAGGTTGTTTAGGCTACCAAACTGATTATTCAAAGACATAGCTTCCGAAAATGAGTTGCTGGTACTATTGAGATTCTGGGAAGCTTCAGTTAGCGCCATTGCTTCATTTTTACCTAGGCTCTTGCTTAAAGATTGACCGCTACCTGTTGATATTGCTCGTGCTAAGTTATTTGAAACTTGAGATTGTTCCTGTTGGCTAAAGCGAAGAGCGTCTGATATTGCGTTACTTTGCCCTGCTGCCGTAGTTCTAGCATCTGAAGTTTCTTTATTGGCACCAGCTGAGATTTTAATATCGCCTCCTACATCAGCTGCCACTTTCCCTGATTTAGATTTACCGCTTGTATTATTTTCAGATCTTGATTGGGTTCGGCTTGCCTTGGCGTCAGGGCTTGCGTTAGGTGATGGTTTTTGTTTGGTTACTTGTGTTTCGCTTTCTCCCTCTGTATTACTATTCGCTATTTGCTCAAGTAGAGTAGTACCCGCTTTAGCCGAAATCGCTCCAGTAGCAACTGCGGAAACAACACCTTTCACAGCATCTGAATGTTGTGTGCCTATAGATGTGTTTTCCATTATCTGATTAGCTCTCTCATTGACGATGCCTTCAGAAGTTCCATGCATAGCAGAATGAGTTCTACCAATGGAGGCAGCCTTGTCATAGCTTTCATTACTCATTGTGCCGCTAGAAAAGTTAGTCCCTAGCGACTGTGCAAAGCTGTTTTGCGCCTGTGTCATATTCTGCTTGGCTGAGGTGGTCATATTGCTTAATCCAGAGCCAAATGAAATAGAGCCCATTAGACCCGCAGCACCAGAAGAGGCCATGCCTGTTAAATCACTATACTCATTTGATGAAGCCGACTGAACTATTGGGCCATTAGATACCAAGTCTTTACTTTGGATTTTTTCATCAATATGATCTTTACCACTAATCCTTCCAGCTAAACTCGTTAGTGCATAGGTTGAACCAGTAACTACGAATAATGATATTATCGGTGTAGCTGCTGCTAGCATGCCGCCGGTGGCTATCCAATGTTGAAGCTGATCAGCTCCAGCATTCAAGGCATAAATAGAAGTGAAATCGCTACCGAGGCTGCTCATCTCTTTATTTGCTGCAGTGTGGATGTAGAGGTTTATTATGGACATTACTGGCATCCATAATTGTATCCAAAGTAGTGTTTGAAAATACTTTGCTGCTAAACCTATACCGAAGCTACCTAAAACAATCAGAAACCCCATTAGAGGAGTTATCGCATAAACAAAACCTTCAAAGAAAGTCATCATAGGACGTACAATTGTTAGGAACATCGATTGCTCTGCTGCCCATTGAGTATTTCTTTGTTGAATTGCCTGATTAATCATTGTAGCAGAGGCCATATCCTGAAAATCCGCATAACGACCTTGTGCCGCCTCATAGTAGATAGGCTCCAACACTGCTGCTGTTAGGTACTCTGTTCCTGCGGTAGCGGTAACACCCAGAACCCCTAAGGAGTTGGTAACATATGCCTGACCTGAGCTACCAGTGTATGTATTATCAATACCAAGTACATTTAGTATAGCATCGGACATAGGAGCGCTATTGATGGCTTGGGTGGTTTTACTTACTAATAATGGATAAGCTTCTGAGCATGTATAATCTTCACCACCAGCGGTTCCTACATAAAGCCGAGTGCCGTAAAGGTCAGAGTTAAACCTTAATGCATCAGGTAGCTTTTGGCTCATTATGCTATCTAATGATTTCTCCTCAAGGTCAATCGCTGTTAGGGCACACTCTCGAATATAATTATTCCACGATAGGCGCATATCTGCATCGCCACCTGTAGCCATATTCATAGCTGTATATACAGGTGTTGAAGCAACACCTCGCCGGGTGTTATTTATTATTTGCAATGATTCAGCAAAGTGGGTTTCTGTCACGTAAGGTACAATAACTCCATAACCTTGTTCAAAAAGGCTGGTAATGTTATACCCAATTGATGAGATAACCCCACCGGCAGCCCCTACACCAATAGGGACATTATCAACTACTCGAACTTGACCCGAAAACGAGTCCTCTATAACGACAGTCGTAGTAGGTATAAAAAATGCGGCATACAAGATGTACCCAACAAAAATTTGATGATAATTTATTTCTTTAGCGCCTTGAAAAACACTCTGAACAAAAATCAAAATAACACCAAGCAACAAGCCAACGCTTACCATTTTCTCAAATGAAGCCATAGACGTAACCATTGCTACGGCCATGAGAATTTGCTCTAGGAAAGCAGCATCGCCGGTTGAATATATTTCAAACATAAATTACTCCTGTGATGCCTTATTCGTTGTCAAACTACTTAATGTGTATCGTTGTTTCCTGATGTTATTAAGCAAAGTGTTATAATGTTCTATTAAAAAGGCTACATCGCCATGTTGTGATCGCAATTCCATGAAGTCACTGCGAACTTTTTTTTGTGAGCTGCTAATCAATTCAAATGCAGTGTTTTGATGGGGTGATTTTGATTGGCTGACCACAAGAGTTACAGCCCTAAAAAGCTCTTCTGTAGTTGTGTACACCATAGTGAGCGCAATAGCATTAGATGCCTTAAGGGCAAAAATTCGAGCTGCATCTTCAGAGAGGATAGCTAAGTTTCTTACAATAGTGCCCGCACCGGAGGGTAAGTTTGAGACAAAGGCTTTTTCCTTATCAGTCAAAGTCCCCTGGTTTCTCGCGTATTTAGTTATGATGCCTGGGTTGGAGTGTGTCCCTAAAAGCATATCTTCTACTTGCTTACCCAGCCCTTTTAACGTGATTGTTACATCCGTGGGGTTGAAGCATTTCTCGCTAGTATCGCACTTATAAACTTTTACAGGGCCACCATCTAAAATAGAAACTAACAAATCAGGTTTAGCCGGCTTAGTTATGAGTGGCATTATTTTTTCAGCGTCTGCTGGATCGCCTGCATGCATAGGATCAGCTTCAGGAGGCATTTTAATAATAGTCCCTGTCAGGCTCATCATTGTCTCTAAAAGTGATTCATCACCATAAGTAAACCATGACTTTGCGTTCTGCCTCTTAAGTTGTTGCCATACTATATTTCCAATTAATTCTGATTTTAGAAGCTCATCTTCGCCAAGCATTGACTCAGGTGACTGTCCAGATTCAACCTCCTCACGCGAGCTGAAAACATCTTTAACTAACCCTTTACCGGTTGCAGTGATAGAAGCATCTGTTTTCCCTTTCATCTCGTATGCAGAGGTTACATCGTTAACTATACCTTGAGCTAACTGGCAAGAGTTGCCTAAGTGCTGATTTAAAGCTTGTATTTTCTTTTGAAATGACTCAATATGTTTAGAGCAGTCTGGACATACGTTATCGAGCGCCAGTTGAAATGCATACCCTTTTGCATTTGCGGCAACCTGCCGAAGAAGCTGCACTATCTGCTCTGATGACACAAAACTGAACGAACCGTTAAACATATCAATCCCTCCACAGCCTCCTTTCCAAGAGGGTGGAGCGAAGCTGATTAAATTTTCATTGAATATTTTTGTTTTTTCTGTGTAACGCCCCCCAGATAAAACCCCTCGCCTTTGTGTTTTAAACACACCTGGTGAGGTTGTGTTGCTCATGCTGCTAAATATACTATCAAGTTCATCCTGTAGCCCGGCATGGCTTAGGTTGGGGAAGGTTAAGGCTGAAACAGCAAACGTAACGGCCACTGCTGTTTTTTTCATTCTTTTATTCCAATAAATCCAATGGTTCATACTAATTATCCTCGTAAAGTTTTTGCTTTATGAACTCGGCCAGCTTTTCTGGGGGTATAAAGTTTGTTTCTTGATTGTTTGTATCTTTAGCTATGTTAGATAACTCGTAAGATTGCTCATCTAAAAGCGCAGCTATATTGCTATCCAGATTAAGAATTGGTTTAGTTTTATTAAACTGTTCGTCAGTTATCCAGCCTCTACGCTTAGCAACTAAAATTATTCTGTGCTTTATATCAGCAAGGGAAAGTACGCCTTGAGATATTGGTTCTATTTCATGATTTTCAGAAACTAAATAAAGCGCCGGGTATGCGCTCACCCCAAGCCTCTCAGCTTGACCATCATCTACTTTGAAATTTGGAAAAACATCATTAGGAAGTGGTTTGCCATCAACAGATATTGGTAAAATAGTAAAGCCATCCCTAACAGCGAGCATTTTTAATATAGGTGCTTGAGTCCGGCTTGTTCCTGAGTCAGAGCGGAAAAAGAAGAAAACACCAGCTTTCTTTGCAATACTGCGTGCTAGTGAGTCTTTTTCTTGACCAGCCCAGCGGTCAAGCTTCTGGGATGCGAATGTAGCTGATGGGCGTCTTGTCTCTTCATCTAGGAATGGGTCACCTACAACAGCTAGTTCGGTTGTATCTGCAAACTGCTCACTTCTATCCATTGCATAACGTTGGAGATACATGTAAACCCTAACATTTTCAATTGTTGGGTCGTTCCATGCTTTATCTTTGTATTTAGGTAGATTTTCCCGAAACCAAGCAGCTGAAAATACCGATGGGCCCTGAATAATTTCTTTTGGTTCAATAGGGCTCTCAGCTTTTGGCGCTGTGGCTACAATCTTTGGCTCCACTATTTCTGGTTCGGGTTTTTCCTCTGGAATTTCTTCCTTATACCAGAACCAACCCTCAGCTTTTCGTTCGTAAAATCGTGAGTTTGATTCGCGATCTTGTGAAAGTACAGGAGGCGTAAGAATTGCGAGCCCTAATGCAAATAAAATCTTTTTGTTAAATCTCAACATAAGTCCAATACATATTTATGGGGTAGCATTGGATGTTACTGGATTTTAAGTGAACAGTAGGCATGCAAAGCAGCCCAAAAAGGGGCAATAGAGCCTTCTAAGTGTAAATTTATAAAATCTTTAGCTCATACCACTTCATTTTTACTGGCTGCAACAGCTTTTGCATAACGTAAAACTTGGGCAGTTGAATCGTTTATGACCAGTAGCTTTTTAGCTCTAGTGCTACTCACGTAAAGGAGGTTTATTTCATCAATTCTATCTTCATTTTTTAATTCTGGATCTAGTACATCCAGGAAGTCATTATTCAATAAAACAGCGTCCCACTGTAAGCCTTTACACCGATGTGCAGTTGATAGTGTAATATCTGCTTCATGCTCATCGTCTACAGTTTGTTGAAGTATCAATTCTATGCATTTAGGGGGGTTTTCAAAATTTTTTAAAAGCGTTATAGCTCGTGACATTTCGTTATCTTTAGTTGCTTTCGCTATTGATTTAAAGTCATTAAAGTCATCAAACTCGCTCACTATCATTTTGTTTCTAACTTTATTGTATTGTTGTTTAGAAAACCAAAACAGGTCTTCAAGCTCAGATAATTGGTAAGCATTAACACCGCCAACCCAGTATAGTTTTTTTCTCTCTGTAGCTGCTATGAGGGCTTGAGTAATTACGCCGCGTACAGTCCGGCTTAGTATTGTGTATTTATTAATGTTGCTTGGCATTGATTTAAGAACTCTGTCTTCACAACCTCTACCAATAACGCTCTTTTTTTCATTTTTCAACATTAAAAGAGCATTAGCAACTACTGCAATTTGCCGTCCAAACCTAAAGCTGTGCGTTAGGTACAATGTATCTGCGTTATTTAAAAGTGAGTTTTGCAGTGCGTTATTTGCACCGCGAAATCTGTAAATTTGCTGGTGGTTGTCACCTACATAAACTATCTTGCAATCTTGCTGCAATACAATGTGGTTTGTTACTGGATTCGAGTCCTGTGCTTCATCAAATAAAATGGTTGTATATTTATTAGATAAATCAGGTAGCGATAGTTGGTATAGTTTTAGGTAGCCATCGTGAGTCATTGGGAATGTATTATCGGTGCAAATCATCTTTTGCCAAATCATTTCAGCATTATCTAACACTGACGCCCGGTACATTACTTGGCTTCTACTGCCACCTAGCTCACGGCAGTAATGCCCCTCAAGAATGCGACTATCATGACTAACAATATAGGTGTTTAAGGTCTTTGAAATGTCTTTTACTAGCGACCAATTGGCTTCAGTGTTGGGTAAAGCCTGAGCAATGTCGTTCAATCTTAAGTTATTTCTTAGTTTGTGGGTGTAATTGCGGCCAACTGAAGCAAAAGCTAACTGATGTGATGTTTTACACTCTACATTTTTGGGGAATTTACTGACTGCTTCATCGCGGATAGCTCGGTTAAAAGCTAGGTAAAGCATTCGTTCGCTGTTATTTTCCAACGCATACTTTACTAATGTAGATGTTTTCCCTGTACCTGAGAAGGCAATAACCTTTAGCCTTCTACCTTTATATGAAATAATTTCAGACTGTTCAGGCGTGCTGGTTTGTATTTTGGTTAACGTGTTTTCATTCATAAATACTTACTCTTGCTTTTAAGTACATAGCAAGAACCTCCGAAGTCGATATATACTAGGTATTCTCCCCTTATTACTTACAATTCAAGCATCTGTATTTGCCTTTTTTGGTATAATTACCCCTGTTAGCCAATTGTATTTGCACTACCGAGCTGAAAAAGCCTCAATAGTTACCCCACCAAAGGAGCCGATAACTTCTGATGCCACTTTATCAGAGCGTATTTTTCTTTGTGATCTAGCATCAAAATCAGTTAAAGCTTTAAGCTTAAGATCATTACTTTGAATTATGATTATAGGCATTGGTGCTGTTACTGTTTTTATTCCAGCATCAAAGCGTATATTTGCTGCCGGTTGTACGCGAACCTGCCGGCGTATCCTAAGCTGCTCCCCAGGAGTTTGCTTAATCCTATTGATCAATTGCTCAAGAGGTACGCGGTATTCTGGCCCCGATCTATCAAACTCCTCTTCAATTTTAAGTAAAAGGTCTTTTTTAACTGGCTTTGATAGCGAGTCTTTTCTTTGCCAGGCGAACCGAATTGATTGAATGTTTTGCTCTGAATAACATCGAATATGCCTATATAGGTGCATAGTCATAATACCAGGGCACTCTGCGCGAAGCGCTTCAAACCGGTCTTGCCTTGTTTCATACGTTTGAATGATATGGTTTTCGATATCCGTTTTTGCCGCGTTTATTTTATCCACCAGCTCAGGGATAGTAATGCTTGTTGGGTTTTGGGCAGGGGAGAGCCAAATAACGCCGACAGTGCGCCGCGCTGATTTTTGTGAATAGCCTGGTTGTATGTAAAGGTCTTGGTAGCAGGATGCCGCGAGTTCAACAGCCTTATGTCCGGTATGCTCTTCTGCTGCAATATATTTAACCGGTTCACTTTCCATTCCCTTTGAGGTGCAGGGTAGTGGGTAGGCAAGAGCGGCTAATGGCTGCGTATGTGTGAGAATTGTATTGAGAGAACGGATATTGTTTTTTAACTCATCAAACCGATCAGTGATAAAAGGCATGGCATGCACTCGATATTTGTAGTGATAGAACAAATTACAGTTAATAACCTAAGATAGACCATCATGCAATATAATGGAAGTTAACCATGAAATTCTTTTAATATTAACTTTTGTGGTACTACTTTGGCTGGCCTCGCCCTGAGATAAGAATGAGAAAGAGAGAGAAAAAGAGAGATAAAATAGAAAAGGCAATGAAGCTGGCCGAGAAGAAGCTCGGGGTTAAGGGTTTGTTTATTACAAACCCTTAAATGCATGATGGTCTAGATGAGCCTTACCACTTGAATCCATATCTGCGTTTAGTAAATTATATCACCACGCTTATTTTGCAGTCCGTTAACTGCGTCAATGTCTCTTTGATTTCCAATATCTTCAAATGTTTTAGCAGTAGCCCATTCTACCCCCGCACTTTAAGCAACGTGTTCACCTTTGTCCTTAGGTTGGAAGGCAGAAGAATATTGACTAACCCGCTATGCGTACCTAAATTATGCCCCAATTGTAGAGGAACAACAAAGATTGGCGGTAGGTTGAAAATTAGAAGAGAATAGACAGCTTTGAGCGAGAAGCAGACGGTCGAGTAAACTCGTTTTTGGACAAAAATGAGTTAGAGCTGAAGGACGGCTCTGTGCCAATTGCGGACGTTTGTAACGCCAGCCAGCATGCGCGGCTACGAAATGGAGGCGAAGCCGCAATGTAGTAGGCGTCGCCGTGCCTGGCCTTGTTAGCGACTCCATGGCACCGGGTTATCTCTCCAATCTAGGCCATCGCCCAGAGCATCCTCAGCGGATTTTAAAGCCTCGGAGTGACTACCACCTTGGCCATACATACCGCAATCCTGACACTCGCACAGATAGAAGGTGTCCTTGATTTTGTAGGTATTCAGTGCCTCCAACCCACACTGCGGACATTCATCAACCTGAACAAAAGACCGTTCTTTCTCTGCCTTCCAAGCATTAGCGAGCATCTGCGTGATTTCTGCGCTAGCTGCTGAACGTTTCCCCTCTGCCTCCCGAACTCTTTTGGCTCCTTCTGGGTCGAACTTTCCACCGACATAATTGCCAGGATTCTCTTCAGGAAAATCCTCGAAGTATTCAGACCATTCACCCATTTTTAACCCCTCCTGTGGGTTTGTTTACTGCTCGCTAACGCCCGCCTAACACGCAATGTGTTGGCGTGGCTTTTTGCGTTGTTTGCCAAAACCATGACAACTAATCATTGTCGGAGTTAAGGCGCTTGTTATATGTATCTGCGAATCTAAATAAGAATGACAAAGCAGACGCGTAGATTGTAAAGAAAATAAAAAATGCCACTGCCAAGCCTATTTGTGCAGCCCAATTACTTTTAGTAGACAATTCATAAATTAAGTATACGGAAATAGGCAATGAAAGAAGATAGTTATTACTCTTAGCAATAGCCTTTTCAAAAGTCGATATACATTTATCAGTCAGGTTTGGAGAAAAATAAAGGGCTAATGGGATGAGAAATAAGCCAGCGAAAAGTATATCTATTACAACTTCTTTCAATTTAGAAACTCCATATCTAAGTACATATAACGCCGCGATGTGCGGATTTTAAAAGTGGAGGCGAAGCCGGAGCTTCTAAAATTCCGTACCATCGCCTTGTGTACGCCCGACATGGGCATTGACTTATGAGGTGAAAGTCCTCTGTAGGAAGATCACCGTTTAAATAACACACTGTTATTAAACGATAACTACTAGCGAATGGCAAGGGCTAAATCGCGAGAGA
>Ga0209300_1000038_pt1 | contig 91699 bp, 93 predicted proteins | sample Shrwel_input2_RT_FD_187535 | JGI IMG/M metagenome (GOLD analysis project Ga0209300, IMG submission 187535) | Subsurface microbial communities from deep shales in Ohio, USA - Utica-3 well 1 S input2 RT (SPAdes) (version 2) ... | reverse complement strand
ATGCAGAACGGCGACAACTTCAAGCACCTGTACTCGCTGGCCGACAAGCTCGGCGCCGCGGTCGGTGCCTCGCGTGCCGCGGTCGACGCCGGCTTCGTGCCGAACGACATGCAGGTCGGCCAGACCGGCAAGATCGTCGCGCCGCAGCTGTACATCGCCGTCGGCATCTCCGGTGCGATCCAGCACCTGGCAGGCATGAAGGACTCCAAGGTGATCGTCGCAATCAACAAGGACGAGGAAGCGCCGATCTTCCAGGTCGCCGACTACGGCCTGGTCGGGGATCTGTTCGAGATCCTGCCGGAGCTGGAAAAGCTCGTCTGAGCCTTTTCGCTCGTGAAAGAACCCGCCATGTGCGGGTTTTTTCATGGGCGCCTGTCAGGCGGGGCGATGATAAGATCGCCCGGCTTCCCACTCAGCAGAAGGTGTTCTCGATGCGTCTTGCCAAACCGCTCAACTGGGGGCTGGCCGTGCTGGCCCTCGTTTCGTCGGCGGCTACCCTGGCGGCGGGCAAGTGCGATCGGCTGATCGCAACCGGCTCGGCAGACAATCCGCCGTTCATCTGGCGTGACGCGCAGAACGGCAAGCGGCTGATAGGTGCCAACGTCGACCTGCTCGAGCAGTTGGCCGCCAAACTAGGCGTAAAGGTCGAAGTGCTGCATACCGGCGACGCCAAGAAGGCGCTCGAAGAGGTTCGCAGCGGTCGGGTCGACATTCTCCTCGATACGCCGTTGCAGGCCGAGCGGCTCGGCGAACTGGATTTCGTCCATCCGGCGATCACGCAGCTGGAGACCTTCGCCTGGGTGCGCAACGAGCCGGGCTTTCTCTATAGCTCGCCTGCCGATCTCGCAGACCGCCGTGGCATCCGCACCGCCGATGGCCCGGTCGTGGAGCCTGTCGCCGAGGGGCTGCCGCTCGCCAAAACGATGCGGCAGGCGCTGAAGCAGCTGCGCAAGGGCGAGGTCGATTTCGTGCTGCACGAGCGCTACAGTGCGCTGGCCAGGCTCGATCGAGCCGCGCTCGAGCAGGTCCAGCGCCTGACGCCCGCCGTCGCGCAGCGCGGCATGCATCTGGCCATCTCGCATGATTCGGCGTGCAACGACCCGTGGCTGCGCGGCCAGCTGGCTTTGCAGATGACCGAGCTGCAAGCGGCCGGCGTGCCTGAGCGACTGCTGGTCGATAACCTGGCGCTCTGGAAGCAGCAGCGCCTGGCACGCGAAGCGTCAACACAGAAATAGGTTGCCTCCGTTGAACAAGTTTTTTTCTCCGACACTGTTACTGCTGGCTGGCCTTTTGTCGGCTTGCGCCAGCGACCCGGCGCCCAATGAGCAGCTGCGCCTGACCAGCGAGGCGGTCCAGCAGGCCCAGGCGGTCGGTGCCACCGATGAGGTCGCTGAACTGGCCCTGGCGCAGGCCAAGCTGCGCGAAGCCCACCAGGCGATGAAGGAGGGCGATCATCGGCAGGCTCGGCTGCTTGCCGAGCAGGCCGAGCTCGATGCGCGGCTGGCCGAAGCTCGCGTGCTGAATCAGAAGAGCACGGCGCAGCTCGCCGAACTCAAACGCAGCATCGAGCGCGTTCGCGAGCAATTGGGGAGCCTGCAATGAAGGTCACTCGTTCCGCCCTTGGCCTGCTCGCCCTGTCGGTGTCGCTCGCCGGCTGTGCCGATAAAGCGCTGCGCGAGCAGCTCGACCAGGCGTCAGCAGCTTACGAACAAGTCAGCCACGACGCCGATCTGGTGCGTACTGCGCCCAAGGATGTGGCTCGCGCCGGTGAGACGCTCGAGCGCGCCCAGCGCTTTTCTCATTACATCGGGGGTGCCGAGGACGCCCGTCACTACGCCTACCTGAGCCTGAGTTACAGCGAGATCGCCCGGCAGCACGGCGCGTTGCTGGCCAATCAGCAGGAGGCGGTACGCCTGCAGATGGATCGCGAGCGCTTGCGGCGGATGCTGCAGGACGCCCGCCTGCTGAATCTGCAGCAGGGGCAGTGGATGGAAGATCAGCTGATCAGCCTGGCGGCTACTGAAACCGATCGTGGGCTGGTGATGACCCTCGGCGATGTGCTTTTTCGCGCCGGCAGCGATCGTCTGGGCCCGGAGGCCAACCGCACGCTGCTCAAGCTGGCGCATTTCCTCCAGCTCAATCCGCAACGCAAGGTGCGCATCGAAGGCTATACCGACAGCCGCGGCGATGCTCAGGAGAACCTGGAACTGTCTCGAGCGCGGGCCCAGGCAGTGGCCTCGATCCTCACCGATCTGGGAATCGACGCGCAGCGGATCGATGTGCGCGGCTACGGTGAGCAGTTCCCAGTTGCGGAGAACGCCTCGGCGCGTGGACGCGCTCAGAACCGGCGCGTCGAGATCCTGTTCTCCGATCCGCAAGGGCGATTTGCGCCGGATCGCTAGGCCACGGACGCGTCTAACGCACTGTTTCGGCCAGATTCGGCGCAACTGTATTGGTGCAAGGTCGTCTGCCTGAGCTACTGTTACGGTTCAGTTGGCGGAGGCAGGGACCATGACCAATCTGTTGCTGTATCAGCGCATCGCGCAACAACTGGCCGAAGATATACGTCGGGGCGTCTATCGGCCCGGCGAGCGTGTGCCCTCGGTGCGCAAACTGAGCATGCAGCTCAACGTCAGCCACGCCACGGTGTTGCAGGCCTACGCCAATCTCGAAGACCAGGGGATGATCAAGGCGCGCCCGCAGTCGGGGTTCTATGTCCATCAGACTCCGATGCTGACGGCCCCCACGCCCGATATTGCGCGTGTCGAGCGGCCCAGCCTGGTCACGCGCAGCAGCATCATCAACCAGGTGCTCGGCGAATGCCGTCGTGAAGGCCTGGTGCCCTTCGGGGCGGCGGTGCCTCACGTCGACTACCTGCCGGTACGCGCGCTGCATCAGCAATTGGCCAAGGTCACCCGCTTTCACAGCCCGCGCGCCTTCAGTTACATGTTCAGCCCCGGTTACGAGCCGCTGCGCAGGCAGGTGGCCATTCGCATGCGCGATGCAGGCGTGGTGGTCGATCCCTCCGAAATCGTCATCACCCATGGCTGTGTCGATGCGTTGCAGATGTCACTGCGCGTCCTGACGCGCCCGGGTGATCTCATCGCCGCCGAATCGCCGACCTACTACGGCCTGCTGCAATTGGCGGACCTGTTGGGCTTGAAGGTGATCGAGATACCCAGCGACCCGGAAACGGGCATGAGCCTGGAGGCGCTCCAGCTGGCGGCGAGCCAGTGGCCGATCAAGGCGCTCGTGCTGACCGCGCGTCTGAGCAATCCGCTGGGTGTGAGCATTCCCGACGGTCGACAAAAGCAGCTGCTGAGCCTGGCGGCTCGCTTCGATATCCAGATCGTCGAGGACGACATCTATGGCGAGCTGCTGTTCGAACAGGGAACCTACAAGGCGCTGAAATCCAATGACCTCGACGGTCGGGTTATCTACTGCTCGAGTTTTTCCAAGACGCTATCCCCCGGCGTGCGCATCGGCTGGATCGTCGCCGGGCGGCATCAGCCCGAAATCGAGCGCCTGCAGACATTCAGTACCCACTCCGCCTGCAGCGTGACGCAGATGGGCGTTGCCGCCTATCTGGAGAACGGCGGTTACGACCGCCACCTGCGCTTCATTCGCCAGGAGTACCGCAAGAACCTGTCGGCCTTTCAGCTCGCCGTGCAGCGCTACTTTCCCGAAGGCACGCAGATGACTCGGCCCAAGGGCAATTTCATTCTCTGGGTCAGTCTGCCGGCACCGGTCAACACCAAGGAACTGCACGGCCACGCGTTGGAGCAGGGGATCAGCATTGCGCCTGGCCTGATCTTCAGCAACACCGAACAGTTCAACCACTGTATCCGGCTCAATTGTGGCCTGCCCTGGAATGCCGAGACCGAGCGCGCCCTGCGAACCCTTGGACAGCTCGCCCGCCAGCTGTGCGAGAGGGCTCAGGTTTCCCGCCAGGATGAGCGAGCGCTGGCATGAGGCGAGCGGTTCTCGGGTTCGGGCTGGTGCTGCTGCTGGCAGCCTGTGACGAGCAGGCTCGGGATGACGTGCCCGCTGCGGTGGAGCGTCCGCCTCGGCCTGCGGCCGAGGAAGGCGCGCCGCCGAGCCTGCGTATCAGCGTGCCGCCGATCGAGCCCGCAGGCAAAGCGAAGCCGCCGGTCGAGATCAGCCTGCCGGAACCGGCCGAGCGTACGCCCGAGCCGTCGCCTGCAGCGGAACCCTCGCCGCCCAAACGCAGCGTGGATGAGGTCGAGCTCGCGGCGCCGAAGCTGGATCTGAGCTTGCCCGAGGCCTGGCCCGAGGCCCTGGAAGAGCCCAGTGGCGAGCCTCCGGCCACGCTTCTGCCACCGATGTTCGGGCCCCCGGAGGGGCCTGCCGTGCACATGAGCGGGCGGTTGATCTCGGGAGAGCAGGAGAGCGAGCAGGCTATCGACGGCACCGAAATCCAGTTCGAATTTCGACGCTGATCCTGCGGCGCTACGCCTGTGGGCTCGCGCCCGGTTCGCCGTGGTCGAGGAGCATCGCGGCCAATGCCCCGGTGCTCAGCGGCTCGCTCATGTGAAACCCCTGTACCTCGGTGCAACCGTCGTCGAGCAGCAGCTGCAGCTGCTCTTCAGTCTCGACGCCCTCAGCCGTGACACCCAGCTGCAAACCGCGGCCGATCTCGATCAGCGCGCGGACGATGGAGTGGTCCTGCGGGTTGTGCTCGATGGTGCCGACGAAGCTGTCGTCGATCTTGATCACGTCGAAAGGGTAGTGGCGCAGACTGCGGATCGACGAATAGCCCGTACCGAAATCGTCCATGGCCAGGCGCACGCCGAGGGCCTTGATCTCGTTGAGCAGCGAGAGGATGTCGTCACTGTTCTGCAACAGGGCGGTTTCGGTGATCTCCAGCTCCAGCCGCTGCGCCGGCAAACCACTGTCGGCCAGTGCGCTGCGGAGGTCGTCGAGAAGCCGATCGTGCAGCTGCTGCGGCGACAGGTTCACCGAGACCACCGCATCGCCGGGCCACTGGCGTGCATCGTGGCAAGCCTGGCGCAGCACCCAGCGGCCCAGCGCGACGATCTGCCCACTGTGCTCGGCCAGGGGGATGAACTGCTCAGGCAGCAGCAGGCCGCGTTCGGGATGCTTCCAGCGGACCAACGCCTCGGCGCCGGCGATCCGCAGGTTGTGACTGCGAAACCTTGGCTGGTAGTGAATTTCGAACTGCTGCTCGGCAATCGCGTTGCGCAGCTCCTCTTCGCGTTCGAGGCGTTGCTGCAGGCTCTTGTCCAGTTCATGGCCGTAGAAGCGCCAGGTACCGCGGCCGTCGGCCTTGGCCTTGTACAGGGCTACGTCGGCGCAGCGCAGCAACTCGCTGGCGCTGGTCGCATCGTTCGGCGCGATGGCGATACTGATGCTGGCGCCGACAAAGACCTGGTTGCCGTCGATCTGGAAAGGGCTGGCAACGGTCTTGATAATGCGCGCGCAGAGCTGGTCGATGGCCTGGCGTTCGACCAGTCGGCCAAGGATCATGACGAACTCGTCGCCACCGACCCGCGCGACCAGGTCCTCCTCGCGCGTGCAGCGCTTGAGACGGTGTGCGATGCCATTGAGCACTTCGTCTCCGGCAGCGTGGCCGAGCATGTCGTTCACTGGCTTGAAACGATCCAGGTCGATGTAGAACACCGCCAGCTGGGACTCGCCGCGCTTCTGTGCGGCCAGGCGCGACTCAAGGTACTCGCGCATGCGCGAGCGGTTCGGTAGCCCGGTCAGCGCGTCATGCTGGGAAAGGTAGGCAATGCGTGCCTGGGCGCGGGTCTCTTCGGTGATGTCACTGGCCGTGCCGCGGTAGCCGGCCAGCTGCCCGCCGTGCCGAATCGGCCGTGCGACCAGCCGGCAAATGCGTTCGCAACCGTCGGCCGCGCGGTAGCTGCAGCGCAGGGGATGGCGGGGGGCGGCCAGCCATTGCTCGATGGCGGCGTTGTCGGTGATCAACAGGTCGATCAGTGGGCGACCGAGCCACTCTCCGGTCGGGTGCCCGGTGATCTCCTTGAAGCGGTCGGAGAGGTAGCTGAGCTGCGTCTGGGCATCGGTCTCCCAGATCCAGTCCGACGCCGCTTCGGCAACGTCGCGAAAGCGCGCCTCGCTTGCCGCCAAGGCGCGACGGCTGTTTGCCAGGTTCGCATAGCTTTCGTTCATCAGCTCGATGGTGCGCATGGCCTGGCGTGACAGCAGCCAGGCCAACAGCCCAAGGCCAAGGGCGACAAGCAGCAGGATCGGCAGGGCGCCCCACAATAACAGCCTTCCCGGGCGCTCGGGTGTCCAGGTCAACAGCAACGGCGCGCCGTTGGCGAAGTCGATGCGCTGGCTCGGTTGTGCACGCGCATCGGCCGGCGAGAGCAGGCGCAGGCCTTCGATGCCGTAGTGATGCCCAAGTTCGTCGAGGCGCTCGGCATCGAGCAGGTCGACGAACAGCACCACCGGCGCAGGGCCGGGGTCGGCCTCGATCCCGCTGTCGCCCGGGGTGAGCTCGGCGGCGACCACCATGGCCGGCAGTCCTTCGGCCGAGAGCAGGCCAGCGGCAGCGCCATCGTCTGCGGCCGCCGCGTGGGCATTCTCGAGCAGGGCGTCGACCCCGGCGCCGAGCCACGCCTTGAGTTCGATCTGCTGCAGCTCTCCGCGTATGACCGCGTAGCTGACCTTTCCGGAGGGCTGCACGATCAGCAGCGCTTCATAGCCGAAATCGGCATAGAGCGACGGCCCGAAGTTGGCTTGCTGGTAGGCCCAGTCGAGGTCGGGGCTGGGGCCCTTGAGGTGCAGGTAGGCGTCGCCCCAGAAGGCATAGTCGACAATCGAGCGCAGCAGCCAGTCGCGCTCGCTGGCAATGGCCTTGTCCGCGAGGAAGCGCGTCTGGGCGTCGGCGTCGTGGTCGATGCGCAGCGCGATATGCACGATGGCGAATGCCGCAGCCAGGAGCGTGAAAGCGAGCAGGCTGACCATGGCGGGGAGGATGCGGCGAGCGAAGGTGGCGTGTAGATCGGGAGGCAGATCGCTGCCGTCGGTATGGGCGGGTACTGACATGAAGAGTTCCAACGAAGTGGCGTATATGATCGCGCCAATGCAGGCCTTTTGCCATCATTCGATGCCGTCGTTCGGCCTTGGCCTGACCGGCGGCTCGGGTACAGGCGACTTCCGCCAGGGCTCAGCGGTCGCGTGCGTCTTCGGCATCGGCCTTGGCATTACGCTCGGCGATACGCTTCTTCTGCTCTTCGGTCAGGGGAATCTTGCGTGCGCCATCGCGCAGCAGCAGCAGGCTGCCAACGATTGAGCCGAGCGCGACCGCCAGAATCAGCCAGAAATACCAGGACATGCACTCACCCTCTGCCAGTTCGGTTCTTTCCGCACTCTAACGTGAGCGCGGAAATCCGGCCATCGCCGGCTGCCCGAAGCGTCGCTGGAGTCGTTTTCTGCGACAATGCGTGGCGAACTCTTCACAAGGCTCTGCCATGACCTGCAAGACTCCCATCATCGTTGCGCTCGACTTCCCTTCCCGCGAGACGGCTCTGGCGCTGGCCGACCGCCTCGATCCGGCGCTCTGCCGCGTCAAGGTCGGCAAGGAGCTGTTCACCCGCTGTGGACCGGCGATCGTCGAAGCGCTGCGTCACAAGGGTTTCGAGGTATTCCTCGACCTGAAGTTTCACGATATCCCCAACACCACGGCGATGGCGGTCAAGGCGGCTGCCGAGCTCGGTGTCTGGATGGTCAACGTGCATTGCTCGGGCGGGTTGCGGATGATGGCCGCCTGCCGGGAAACCCTGGCCGGGGTGAGCGGGCCGGCGCCTCTGCTGATCGGCGTGACCGTGCTGACGAGCATGGAACAGGCGGATCTGGCCGATATCGGACTGGATGTCGAGCCGCAGCAGCAGGTGCTCAGACTGGCCGGGCTGGCAGCTCGCGCAGGGCTCGACGGCCTGGTCTGTTCGGCGCAGGAGGCGCCGGCGCTCAAGCAGCAGTTCGCGCAGCTGAAGCTGGTCACGCCTGGCATTCGGCCGGCCGGCAGCGCGCAGGACGATCAGCGCCGCATTCTCACGCCGGCCCAGGCGATGGCGGCCGGCTCGGACTACCTGGTAATCGGCCGGCCGATCAGCCAGGCGGCCGATCCTGCTGGGGCGCTTGCCGCGGTCGCCGCGGAACTGGCCTGAGTCGACCGGGGCCGGCAGCAGCGCCGGCCCCGCTGAGCATCAGCTCACCTTGAGAATCAGCTTGCCGAAGTTTTCGCCGGTGAAGAGCTTCATCAGGGTGTCCGGGAACGTCTCCAGGCCCTCTACGATGTCCTCGCGGCTCTTGAGCTGGCCGCTCGCCAGCCAGCCGGCCATCTCGCGCAGCGCTTCGGGGTAGCGCTGTACGTAATCGGTCACCACCATGCCCTCCATCCGCGCGCGGTTGACCAGTAGCGACAGATAGTTCGACGGGCCCTTGATCGCTTCCTTGTTGTTGTACTGGCTGATCGCGCCGCAGATCACTACGCGCGCGCCTACGCTGATCCGGCCGAGCACGGCATCGAGAATGTCGCCACCGACATTGTCGAAGTAGACGTCCACGCCCTTGGGGCATTCACGCTTGAGGCCTGCCGCCACGTCCTCGTGCTTGTAGTCGATCGCGCCGTCAAAGCCGAGCTCGTCGATCAGGAAGCGGCACTTGTCGGCCCCGCCAGCGATGCCGATCACGCGGCAGCCCTTGAGCTTGGCGATCTGGCCGGCGACGCTGCCGACCGCACCTGCAGCGCCGGACAGCACCACGGTCTCGCCGGCCTTCGGTTGGCCAACGGCGAGCAGGGCGAAGTAGGCGGTCATGCCGGTCATGCCCAGCGCCGAGAGGTAGCGCGGCAGCGGTGCCTGCTGCGGATCAACCTTGTAGAAACCCTTCGGCTCACCGAGGAAATAGCGCTGCACGCCCAGCGCGCCATTGACGTGGTCGCCGACGGCAAAGCCGGGATGCTGCGAGGCCACGACCTCGCCCACGCCGAGCGCGCGCATCACCTCGCCGATTCCGACGGGGGGAATATAGGACTTCGCATCGTTCATCCAGCCACGCATTGCCGGGTCGATGGACAGATATTTGACCTTGACCAGGACCTCCCCGGGACCAGGCTCGCGCAGGTCCGTCTCGACCAGCTCGAAGGTATCGCGGGTGGGCGCGCCAACCGGGCGGGTGGCGAGCAGGTATTGCTGATTCTTGTCGTTCATGGCTGCCTCGCGGGTTCGAAAGTGGGTGGTTTAGCCCGCCGGGCGGACCGCTGCAAGCTGATCGCGTCGGTGCGTATGCGTTGGCATCCAGAGCGGTTATATCGACACCGTGGTCCTTATCGAGGCGCGGCGGCGGGCGTATAAACATGACCGATTCGCCGCGCCCGGTCACGTTCGAGACGCGGCGCAGGTTGGGCTTTCATAAGGATGACAGCATGAGCATGAAATTCTCCGGCCAGGTTGCGCTGGTCACCGGCGCTGGCGCGGGTATCGGGCGGGCGACGGCCCTGGCGTTTGCCGAGCAGGGGCTGAAGGTGGTGGTCGCCGACATCGACCTGGCGGCGGCCGAGGCGGTGGCAAAGACCATTGTCGACGCTGGGGGCCAGGCATTCTGCGTGCGCTGCGATGTCACCCGTGACGCCGAGGTCCAGGCCATGCTCGATGCGGCCAGGGAACGTTTCGGGCGCGTCGACTATGCGTTCAACAATGCGGGCATCGAAATCGAGAAGGGCAAGCTGGCCGAAGGCAGCGAGGCCGAGTTCGACGCCATCATGGGTGTCAACGTCAAGGGCGTCTGGCTGTGCATGAAACACCAGCTGCCACTGATGCTCGCCCAGGGTGGCGGGGTGATCGTCAATACCGCTTCGGTGGCCGGGCTGGGCGCTGCGCCGAAGATGAGCATCTATTCGGCTTCCAAGCACGCGGTGATCGGCCTGACCAAATCGGCAGCGATCGAGTACGCCAAGAAGGGCATTCGGGTCAATGCGGTATGTCCGGCAGTGATCGATACCGACATGTTCCGCCGCGCCTACGAGGCGGACCCGCGCAAGGCCGAGTTCGCTGCGGCGATGCATCCGGTCGGACGGGTCGGCAAGGTCGAGGAGATCGCTGCGGCGGTGCTTTATCTGTGCAGCGACGGGGCGGCCTTTACCACCGGGCATGCGCTGGCGGTCGATGGCGGGGCGACGGCCATTTAGGTGAAGGTCTTTGGGGTGGGCTGATACTGGGCTGGCAAGAATGGATGAGGATGCTGTTCGGTTCAGTTCCTGATGTTGAACCGATCTCCTAGGGCAACTGAGTTGCCTGGAAAATCAGCATCTTTTCTTCGGCTTTTCAGTCGATTGCACGACCCGTCAGGCGGCTCCAAATGCCCCATCAGGAGGGTGAGCGCAGTCGTTGCGTAGAGGGGCGAGCCGCAGGGACGCGGCGAGAGTCGTAAAGGGCCAAGGATGGCCCTTGTACGACGACCCTCGGAGCGGCGATGGAGCGAACGAACCCTGCGCAAAGCGCAGGGCCGGATGCAGGGGCAAGCGTTTTTGCTTACTTTTTTCGCGACTGAAAAAAGTGAGTCGCCCAGCAGGGCGAAACCAAGTTTACAGGCAGATCGCCAGCAGCTAGTGAAGCAGAGCTTTCATTCGACACACTAAGTGGCCAGCTCGATTGCCTACCCCGCCTCAGCCCCGCTTGCTAAGAATCACCAAGGTTAGCACCCCTGCAATCAATCCCCATAGCGCCGCCCCGATACCGAACAGCGTCAGTCCGGACGCGGTGACCATGAAGGTGATCAGCGCCGCCTCGCGCTCCTGAGGCTGCTGCATCGCCTGGGTCAGCCCCGAACCGATCGAGCCGAATAGCGCCAGTGCGGCAATGGACAGCACCAGGGCCGCAGGAAAGGCTGCGAACAGCGCCGCCAAGGTGGCGCCGAAAATACCGGCGATGCCGTAGAACACCCCGCACCAGACGGCCGCCGTATAGCGCTTGCTACGATCGGCGTGGGCCTCGGGGCCGGCGCAGATGGCCATGGTGATCGCTGCCAGATGGATGCCATGCGAGCCGAACGGTGCCAGCAGCAGCGAGGCGATGCCGGTGACCGAGATCAACGGCGAGGCCGGTGCGTCATAGCCCTCGGCGCGCAACACCGCGAGCCCCGGCATGTTCTGCGAAGCCATGGCGATGACGAACAGCGGAATGCCGATGCTGAACACGGCCGCGAAAGACAGCGACGGGGTGGTCCAGACCGGGACCGCAACTTGCAGGCTGAAGCGCTGGAAATCGAGCAGGCCCGCCAGGCCGGCGATGAGGCAGCCGACCAGCAGCGCGGCGAGCACGGCGTAGCGCGGCAGCAGGCGCTTGCTCAGCAGGTAGGTGAAGAACATGCCGAGCACCAGTGCTGGCTGAACCTCCACTGCGCGAAAGATCTCGATGCCGATATTGAACAGCACCCCGGCGAGCAATGCCGCGGCCAGCGAGGCGGGGACCCGGCGCATCAGGCGCTCGAAGCTGCCGGTCAGGCCGCACAGCACGATCAGCGCCGAGGCGAAGATGAATGCACCGATGGCCTCCGGGTAGGGCACGCCCGGCAGGCTGCTGATCAGCAGGGCTGCGCCGGGCGTCGACCAGGCCACGACGACGGGCGTGCGGTAGCGCAGTGACAGGCCGATGCTGCAGATCGCCATGCCGATCGACAGCGCCCAGATCCAGGACGAGATCTGCGCCTCGCTCAGTCCGGCGGCCTGCCCGGCCTGGAACATGAGCACGAGCGAACTGGTATAGCCGGTCAGCATGGCGATGAATCCGGCCACCACGCTTGAGGCTGAGCTGTCGGACAGGGGGCGCAGGGCAGTCTGGGTGGCTTCGGGCATGAGGTGTCGTCTGCTGGGTGGTCGATGGGTTGCGGCGTTAGCCTAAGTGCCGAAGTGTTGCCTCGTCCCGGTACAGCCGGCGGGGCAATGGCCGTAACAGTGTCACGCTCGGCGACAAAAGGCGGGCGGCCAAGCTGTCCTGTCTGCTCTTCTGGCACCCTTGTTGCTATCTACCCCGTGCCTGCCGCGATGCGTCAAAAAAACCGCGGCTGTGGAGGAGATCGATGAGTCAGGGTGTTCAATTCAATCGCTTGATGCTGGAAATGCGGGCCATGCAGACCGATGCCATGGCGCGTACCCGGCCCACGCCCGAGCCGCAGGAGGTCGGTGCGCCGAGCTTCTCGGAGATGCTCGGCGCCGCGGTGAACAAGGTACACGAGACCCAGCAGTCTGCCAGCCAGATCGCTTCGGCGTTCGAGATGGGGCAGGGCGGTGTCGACCTGACCGAAGTGATGATCGCCTCGCAGAAGGCCAGCGTTTCCTTTCAGGCCCTGACCCAGGTTCGCAACAAGCTGGTCCAGGCCTATCAAGACATCATGCAGATGCCGGTGTGAGGCGGTTTGAATTATGGCTGACGCGGTGAGCAACGTTCCGGTACCGGCAAGCGGCGGCGAAGAGAAGAAGCCGCTGCTGGGCTTGTCGTTTCTGGAAAATCTCTCCGAGATGTCGATGCTGCGGCAGATCGGCCTGTTGGTCGGCCTGGCCGCCAGCGTGGCCATCGGCTTTGCCGTGGTGCTCTGGTCGCAGCAGCCCGACTATCGTCCGCTGCTCGGCAGCCTGGCCGGGATGGACGCCAATCAGGTCATGGAGACCCTCGCGGCTGCCGATATCGCCTATACCGTCGAACCCAATTCCGGCGCTCTGCTGGTCAAGGCCGATGACCTGGCTCGCGCTCGCCTGAAGCTTGCCAGTGCCGGCATCGCGCCGACCGACAGCAATGTCGGCTTCGAGATTCTCGACAAGGATCAGGGGCTCGGCACCAGCCAGTTCATGGAGGCGACGCGTTACCGTCGCGGCCTGGAAGGCGAGCTGGCTCGCACCATTTCCAGCCTGAACAACGTCAAGGGCGCCCGCGTGCACCTGGCGATCCCGAAGAGTTCGGTGTTCGTGCGCGACGAGCGCAAGCCGACGGCCTCGGTGCTGGTCGAACTCTATCCGGGGCGGACGCTGGAGCCGAGCCAGGTGATGGCGATCATCAACCTGGTCGCGACCAGCGTGCCCGAGCTGGGCAAATCGCAGGTCACCGTGGTCGACCAGAAGGGCAACCTGCTCTCCGACCAGCAGGAACTCTCCGAGCTGACCATGGCCGGCAAGCAGTTCGACTACAGCCGTCGCATGGAAGGTCTCTACACCCAGCGCGTGCACAACATCCTGCAGCCGGTGCTCGGCAGTGGCCGCTACAAGGCCGAGGTGTCGGCGGACGTCGACTTCAGTGCCGTGGAGTCCACCTCCGAGACCTTCAATCCGGATCAGCCGGCGCTGCGCAGCGAGCAGAGCGTCGACGAGCAGCGCCAGAGCAGCCTGCCGCCGCAGGGCGTGCCCGGTGCCCTGAGCAATCAGCCGCCCGGCCCCGCTTCGGCGCCCGAAAAGGCCAATCAGGCCGCGGCAGCCGCCGGTGCGGTCGCCCCGGGGCAACCGCTGCTCGACGCCAATGGCCAGCAGGTCATCGACCCGGCTACCGGGCAGCCGATGCTCGCCCCCTACCCGGCGGACAAACGCAAGCAGTCGACCCGCAACTACGAGCTGGACCGTTCGATCAGCTACACCAAGCAGCAGCAGGGGCGGCTGCGTCGGTTGTCCGTCGCCGTGGTGGTGGACGATCAGGTCAGCCTCAACGACGCCGGCGAAACGGTGCGCAAGCCCTGGAGCGCCGACGATCTGGCGCGCTTCACGCGGCTGGTGCAGGACGCGGTAGGCTTCGATGCCAGTCGCGGCGACAGCGTCAGCGTGATCAACACACCGTTCGTCCCGGATACCTTCGACGAGAGTGCGCTGGAGATACCCTTCTACTCGCAGCCGTGGTTCTGGGATGTGGTCAAGCAGGTGCTGGGCGTACTGTTCATCCTGGTGCTGGTGTTCGGTGTGCTGCGTCCGGTGCTGAAGAACCTGACCACGACCGCGCAGAGCAAGCAGCTGCAAGCGGCCGTGGGCGGCGCGGAGCTGGGTGAGGGCGATGACGTCGATTCGGCCCTGTCCAGCGACCGGGTCAGCCTGAGCGGCCCGCAGAACATCATGTTGCCAAGCCCGAGCGAGGGATACGAAGCCCAGCTCAACGCGATCAAGAACCTGGTAGCCGAAGACCCCGGACGGGTGGCGCAGGTGGTCAAAGAGTGGATCAACGCCGATGAGTGACAATCGCATACCGACCAAGCTCAACAAGGTCGACAAGGCCGCCATTCTCCTGCTGTCGCTGGGGGAGACCGACGCCGCCCAGGTGCTGCGTCACCTCGGGCCGAAGGAAGTGCAGCGCGTCGGCACCGCGATGGCGCAGATGCGCAATGTGCAGAAGGCGCAGATCGAGCAGGTGATGGGCGAGTTCGTCGAGATCGTCGGCGACCAGACCAGCCTTGGCGTGGGCTCGGACAGCTACATCCGCAAGATGCTCACCCAGGCGCTCGGCGAGGACAAGGCCGGCGGCCTGATCGACCGCATCCTGCTCGGTGGCAACACCAGCGGCCTGGACAGCCTGAAATGGATGGAGCCGCGCGCCGTGGCCGATGTGATCCGCTACGAGCACCCGCAGATCCAGGCCATCGTCGTGGCCTACCTCGACCCGGACCAGGCCGGCGAAGTCCTGAGCCACTTCGATCACAAGGTCCGCCTGGACATCATCCTGCGCGTGTCCTCGCTCAATACCGTGCAGCCGGCCGCGCTCAAGGAACTGAACCTGATTCTCGAGAAGCAGTTCTCCGGCAATACCAGCACCAGCCGCGCCAGCCTGGGCGGCGTCAAGCGTGCCGCGGACATCATGAACTACCTCGACAGCTCCATCGAAGGCCAGCTGATGGACTCGATCCGCGAGGTGGATGAGGACCTGTCCGGGCAGATCGAGGATCTGATGTTCGTCTTCGACAACCTGGCCGACATCGACGACCGTGGCATCCAGGTGCTGCTGCGCGAGGTGTCCTCGGACGTGCTGGTCATGGCCCTCAAGGGAGCCGACGAGGCGATCAAGGAAAAGATCTTCAAGAACATGTCCAAGCGCGCCGGCGAGCTGCTGCGCGACGACCTGGAGGCCAAGGGGCCGGTCCGCGTCAGCGACGTGGAGAATGCACAGAAGGAAATCCTCACCATTGCCCGCCGCATGGCCGAAGCCGGGGAAATCGTCCTGGGCGGCAAGGGCGGCGAAGAGATGATCTGAGGCGCCGATGGCTAAAGACAATCCGAGCGAGCTGATCCGCGCGCGCGACGTCAGCGTCTTCGATCGCTGGGCGCTGCCGAGCTTCGATCCGGAACGCGAGCCCGACGAACAGCCGAGCGAGGCTCCGGAGCCGCCGCCCGAAGAGACCGCTCACAGCGAAGAGGTCTCGGTCGAGGAAGTCAAACCGCTGACGCTCGATGAACTCGAGGCCATCCGCCAGGAGGCCTACAACGAAGGGTTCAGCACGGGCGAGCGGGACGGCTTTCATGCCGGACAGCTCAAGGCCCGGCAGGAGGCCGAGGCGACCCTGGCCAGTCGCCTGGAAAGCCTGGAAAAACTCATGGCGCAGCTGCTCGAGCCGATCGCCGAGCAGGATCGCAACCTCGAGCATTCGCTGGTCACGCTCGTCAGTCATATGGCGCGCGAAGTGATCCAGCGCGACCTGCTGATCGATTCCAGTCAGATCCGCCAGGTCCTGCGCGAGGCGCTCAAGCTGCTGCCGATGGGCGCCTCCAATGTGCGTATCCACGTCAATCCGCAGGATTTCGAATCGGTCAAGGCGCTGCGCGAGCGGCACGAGGAGAGCTGGCGGATTCTCGAGGACGCCAGCCTGCTGCCCGGCGGCTGCCACATCGAGACCGAGCATAGCCGTATCGATGCCAGCATCGAGACGCGCCTGTCGCAGGCGATCAAGCAGTTGTTCGAGCAGCAGCGCGAGAACGCCACGCATCCCCCGGAAGCGGATCTGCAGCTGGACCTGGGGAGCCACGATGCGTCTTGAACGGGTCAGCTTCGCCAAGCGTCTGTCGACCTATGGCGAGGCGATCGCGCTGCCAAGTCAGCCGATTCTCGAGGGGCGGCTGCTGCGCATGGTCGGCCTGACGCTGGAGGCCGAGGGCTTGCGGGCGGCGGTCGGCAGCCGTTGCCTGGTGATCAACGACGACAGCTATCACCCGACCCAGGTCGAGGCCGAGGTCATGGGCTTCTCGGCCGGCAAGCTGTACCTCATGCCGGTTGGCAGCCTGGCCGGAATCGCTCCGGGAGCGCGCGTGGTACCGCTGCCGAACACGGGCCGCCTGCCGATGGGTATGTCGATGCTCGGCCGCGTGCTCGATGGCGCCGGCCGCGCGCTGGATGGCAAGGGCGGCATGCGTGCCGAAGACTGGGTGCCGATGGACGGCCCGGTGATCAACCCGCTCAAGCGCCACCCGATCAGCGAGCCGCTGGACGTCGGCATTCGCAGCATCAACGGCCTGCTGACGGTCGGGCGCGGCCAGCGGCTGGGCCTGTTCGCCGGTACCGGTGTCGGTAAGTCGGTGTTGCTGGGCATGATGACCAAGTTCACCGAGGCCGACATCATCGTCGTCGGGCTGATCGGCGAGCGGGGCCGCGAGGTGAAGGAATTCATCGAGCACATCCTTGGCGAGGAGAGCATCAAGCGTTCGGTGGTGGTGGCCTCGCCAGCCGACGACGCGCCGCTGATGCGTCTGCGCGCGGCGCAGTACTGCACGCGCATCGCCGAATATTTTCGCGACAAGGGCAAGAACGTCCTGCTGCTCATGGATTCGCTGACCCGCTATGCCCAGGCCCAGCGCGAGATCGCCCTGGCCATCGGCGAGCCGCCGGCGACCAAGGGTTATCCGCCTTCGGTGTTCGCCAAGCTGCCGAGCCTGGTCGAGCGCGCCGGCAACGCGGAAAAGGGTGGCGGCTCGATCACCGCCTTCTACACCGTGCTTTCCGAGGGCGACGATCAGCAGGACCCCATCGCCGATGCCGCGCGCGGCGTACTCGACGGGCACATCGTGCTGTCCCGGCGCCTGGCCGAGGAGGGGCACTATCCGGCGATCGACATCGAGGCCTCGATCAGCCGCGTGATGCCGGCGGTGGTCGGCGTCGAGCACCTGCGCAGCGCGCAACGCTTCAAGCAGCTCTGGTCGCGCTATCAGCAGAGCCGCGACCTGATCAGCGTCGGCGCCTACGTGGCCGGCGGCGATCCGGAGACCGATCTGGCAATCGCCCGCCAGGCCGACATGGTGCGCTACCTGCGCCAGGGGTTGGACGAGAGTGAACCGCTGGCGACCAGCGTGGCGCAGCTGTCGGCGGTATTCGGCCCGCGGCCGGCCGGTTGATGGAGCGAGGGCGCATCATGCTTGCAGCCGGCACTCGGCCAGACGCGCTAGCGGAGTTGAGTCGTGGCGCCTAGTCGGGCCGACCGCATGGCGCCGGTCGTCGAGATGGCCGAGAAGGCCGAGCGCGAGGCTGCGCGGATGCTCGGCCAGGGGCAGGCCCAGCTCAATCAGGCCGAAGGCAAGCTCGCCGAGCTCGAACAGTATTTCAGCGACTATCAGCAGCAATGGCAGCGCCAGGGGAGCCAGGGTGTGTCCGGGCAGTGGCTGATGAACTACCAGCGCTTTCTTTCCCAGCTCGAATCGGCAATCGCCCAGCAGCGCCGCAGTGTCGCCTGGCACCGCGATAACCTGGGCAAGCTGCGCGCCCAGTGGCAGCAGCGCCATGCCCGTCTGGAGGGGCTGGGCAAGCTGGTCGAGAGCTATCTGCGCGAAGCGCGCGTCGCGGCCGACAAGCGCGAGCAGAAGCTGCTCGACGAATTCGCCCAGCGGCTGGCGTCGCGCAAGCAGGAATGACGCTTGCCGCTGCCGGGCACGGAGTGATAAATGTGTCCCGCTTCATTGCAGCAGCCCGCGACAGGTCGTTGAAGAGAACAGAGCGAGCCCATCCGCTGAGCAGTGAGCCTGCCGCTGCGCGGCGCAGGTCGCCCGCTGTTTTCGAATGACAGAGTGAGCGAAGCCCGTCGGACCGTGCCGACCTGCCAAACCTCGTACCGCATCAGAGGGATGCTACATGACCATAACTTCCCAGCCATCGGCGGATGGCCGCGAGCTGACGATCGTCATTAACGGTCGCTTCGACTTCAACGCGCACCAGGCCTTTCGCGAGGCCTACCTGCGCTCCGACGTCCAGCCGCAACGCTATGTGCTCGACCTGCAGGGTGCCAACTATCTCGATAGTTCGGCGCTTGGCATGCTGCTGTTGCTGCGCGACCACGCCGGCGGCGACGAAGCCGATATCCGGCTGCTCAACTGCAACCCGGATGTCAGGCGCATTCTGCAGGTTTCCAATTTCGAAAAGCTCTTCGTGATCGCCTGAGCATGAGCAGCGGGCTGACCATTCTGGTTGCCGAGGACAGCCCGGTCGATCGCATGCTGCTGTCGACCATCGTCTCGCGACAGGGCCATCGCGTACTGACGGCAGCCAATGGCCTGGAGGCGGTCGCGCTATTCGAGCAGGAGCGCCCGCAGCTGGTCTTGATGGATGCGTTGATGCCGGTGATGGACGGCTTCGATGCAGCCCGCACGATCAAGACGCTGGCCGGCGACGAGCTGGTGCCGATCATCTTTCTCACCTCGCTGAGCGAGAACGAGGCGCTGGTGCGCTGCCTCGAGGCGGGCGGCGACGACTTCATCGCCAAGCCTTACAACCCGATCATTCTCGAAGCCAAGATCAAGGCGCTGCATCGTCTGCGTCGCCTGCAGGCCACGGTGCTGGAGCAGCGCGACCTGATCGCCCGGCGTAACCAGCAGTTGCTCGACGAACAGCGCGCCGCCAAGGCGATCTTCGACAAGGTCGCGCACGCCGGCTGTCTGGGGATTCCAAACATCCGCTATCGGCAGTCACCGCGGGCACTGTTCAACGGCGATCTGCTGCTGGCGGCGCAGGCGCCGGCCGGGCACATGTTCGTCCTGCTCGGCGACTTCACCGGGCACGGCCTGCCAGCGGCGATCGGTGCGATGCCCCTGGCCGAAACCTTCTACGGCATGACTGCCAAGGGGCACTCCAGCGGCGACATCCTGCGCGAGCTGAACGCCAAGCTAAAGCTCATCCTGCCGGTAGAAATGTTCTGCTGCGCGGCGCTGCTGGACATCGACTTCGATCGTCGCGTCCTGCGCGTCTGGAATGGCGGGTTGCCAGATGGCTACCTGGTCCACGCCGACGGCTCGCGCACCGCGCTGCGCTCGCGTCATCTGCCGCTTGGCGTGCTCCCGGCGGCGAAGTTCGACAGCCATTGCGAGACCTTGCCGCTGCTGGATGGGGACCGGCTGCTGCTGCTGTCCGATGGCGTGGTGGAAAGTCGCAACGCCCGCGACGAACTCTTTGGCGAAGCGCGGCTGCTCGAGCTGCTCGACAGCGCCGCGCCGGATCGGCTGTTCGATCACATCGAGCAGGCGCTGGCCGCGTTTCACGGCCAGGCCCAGGACGACGTGAGCCTGGTCGAAGTCAGCCTGGGTGAGGTTCCCCTGCGTGGCGGCGCGTTCTCGACGCTGGCCGCCACGGCTCCTCGTGCCATCGATTGGTCGGCGCAATTCGAATTGCGTGCCGACAGCCTGCGCACGTCCAACCCATTGCCGTTGCTGTTGCAGGTGCTGCTGCAAACGCCACAGCTGCGACCGCGCGCCGGCGAGGTCTACTCGGTGCTGGCCGAGCTCTACTCCAACGCGTTGGAGCATGGTGTGCTGGCCCTGGATTCGGCGATCAAGCGCGACGCCGAAGGCTTCGCGCGCTATTACGAGCTGCGCCGCCAGCGCCTTGCCGATCTGGCCAGCGGCTGCATCCAGCTGAGCCTGGCAGTGTGCAGCGATGAGCAGGGTGGGCGGTTGCGCATTGGCGTGCGCGACAGTGGCAGCGGCTTCGACGTCGCGCGGGTGCTGGACGACAGCCATAGTCCGGCGGGGTTGGGCGGCCGCGGCCTGCGCCTGGTTCGGCAACTGAGCGACGCGCTCTACGCGACCGCCGACGGTGCCTTGAACGTGGAGTTTCGCTGGGGCGCTCATGCATAATCGCGCCTTTGCCTGAAGGAGGTGCCAGTGGCAGACGAGCATCTGGACAGCGCTGTCCTGGCCACCCTGCAGGACGTGATGGAGGCCGAGTATCCGGTATTGCTGGATACCTTTCTCATCGACTCGCAGGATCGCCTGCGCACCATCCAGGATGCCCTGGCTCAGGGTGAGGGCGAAGCCTTGCGGCGCGCCGCGCACAGCTTCAAGGGCAGTTGCAGCAACCTGGGTGCGCTGCGCCTGGCCGAGCTCTGCTTCGAACTCGAGGAAATCGCCCGGCAAGGCGCGCTCGAGCAGGCGGCGGTCTGCGTCGAGCGAATCGAGCGTGAGTTCGCGATCGTCGGCATTCTCTTTCGTGCCGAGCGTCAGCGATTCGCCTGATTGGCAGCTGGCGCGAAACTTGCTCTGACTCGGCTGTAATACTCTGCGAGCGTAACCCGCCATGGCCGTTTCCCCGGATTTCCTGCTGCAAACCTCGACCCTCGATGCGCGACCGAAGGCACCTGCACGTACCTCGGAAGCTTCCCGCGAGCCCGCGGATAACGGGCGTTCCAGCTTTTCCGACGTGTATGCTCGTGAACGTCAGGCCAAGCCGGCCGAGCGCCCGGCTGCGCCGGCGCGCCGCGAAGCGGACAAGCCCGCCGAGACGCGTGAAGCGGCAAAAGGCGAAAGCGCCGAAAAGCCGACGGTTGCCGAGAGCGGCAAACCCTTGCCTGCCGACGAACAGCCGTCGCCGGATGAGCCGGTGGCCGAAGGTGAGCTCGATCCGCTGCTGTTGTTCGGGCTTGGCGGCGGGCAGCTGCCAGTCGAGGACGCGGCGTCAGAAACGCCCGAGGACGCTGCCTCGGACGTCCTGACAGAGCCCGAGGGGCTGTTTGCCAGCCCGACCTTGCAGGCGCCGGTGCTCACCGATGCCGGCGCGCCCGAAGGCGAGGCGGCGCTGAACGTCGGCCTGCAGGTCAACGCCCAAGGCAAGAAAGCGATGGTGCCTGGCGGCGTGCAGCCCGCCGACCTGAGCGCTGGCACGGGTGAGGCGGTCGAGGCCGAAAGCGTGCTCGAAGAGGCTGCCCTGAAGGGTGAGACAACACCGGAAGAGCAGGCGGGCAGCTTCGCCGAGCTGCTCGAAAGCGCCGAAGGTCCGAAAGAATCGCGCCAGAGCGCTGGCGAGCCGAACGCACCGCGCTTCTCGGCCGCCGCGGCCCAGGTCGCCAACCCCCAGCCCGTGGCGCAGGCCGCGCGGCCAATGCTGGTTCCCGGGCAGCCGGTACAGATGCATCAGGCCGGTTGGAGCGAGGCCGTGGCCGACCGGGTGATGTGGCTGTCGAGCCAGAACCTGCAGTCCGCGGAAATCCAGCTGGACCCGGCTGAGCTCGGGCGCATGGAAGTGCGCATCGACATGAATCGTGACCAGGCGCAGATCACCTTCCTCAGCCCGCATGCCGGTGTGCGCGATGCGCTGGAAGGCCAGATGCAGCGGCTACGCGACATGTTCGACCAGCAGGGCCTCGGGCTGATGAACGTCAACGTCTCCGACCAGTCACTGTCGCGCGGCTGGCAGGGCCGTGAACAGGGCGAGGCGACCGCGGGGCGCGGCGGCGCTGGCGGAGCGGCGGCGGACGACAGCGAGGTTGTGCTCGGCAGCAGCGAAGTTTCCGCCAATCGGGCGGCTGGCAATCGCGGGCTGGTCGACTACTACGCCTGATCTCCCGCGCCCGGCGCAGCGCGTGGCGTGCCCGCTCGCTTGCGCCGCCGCTGTGCCGTCGCGCCACGCGCCTGCCTGAGCGCCCATCGCGGCCCGCATCGGGGCCTTCGCCACTCCAGGGCGCGTGCCCGGCCCGAACTCCGCACTTTTCCGCTTGCCTCCGGCGTCGAGCGGCGCGAGCCTTGTCCCGCTCCAACGGCCTCATGGCCTGACACCTCGGCGAGGCGCGACTGGCAGGTGGCTCTGGTCACTTGGCACAGCAGTTGCTCCTTGCGTTGGCAACCGAGCTCACACGAGCAAGATGACGGAATTTTGGCATGGCAAAGAAACCGGTACCCCCAGGACCGCCGATTCCCGGCGCGGAAGAGGCAGGCGGCGGCAAGGGCAAGCTCAAACTGATCATCGCCATCGCCGTGGCGTTTCTGCTGGCCATCGGCCTGTCGATCGGCGGAACGCTGTTCTTCCTCGGCCGCGACGCCGACGAGCCGAAGGCGGAGGCCGAGCAGGCCGCCACCACGCCGGCAGGCAAGGCGCCGGCGATCTATGAATCGCTGATGCCGGCATTCGTGGTCAACTTCAATCACAACGGGCGCCAGCGCTACATGCAGGTGAGTGTCGCACTGATGTCACGCGATCAAGTGGCGCTCGATGCACTCAAACAACATATGCCGCTGCTGCGCAATCGCCTGGTGATGCTCTTCTCCGGCCAGGATTTCGCCACGCTGATGACGCCCGTCGGCAAGGAGATGCTGCGGCAGCAGGCAACCAGTACCGTGCAGGAACTGGCACAGAAGGAAATCGGCAAGCTTGCCGTCGAGCAAGTGCTGTTCACCAACTTCGTACTGCAATAGAAGGCCCGGCGCATGGCTGTTCAAGACCTGCTTTCGCAAGACGAGATCGATGCACTGCTGCATGGCGTCGACGACGGTCTGGTGGATACCGAGAGCGACGCTGAACCGGGTTCGATCAAGAGCTACGACCTCACCAGCCAGGACCGTATCGTCCGCGGCCGGATGCCGACGCTGGAGATGATCAACGAGCGCTTCGCCCGTTACACCCGCATCAGCATGTTCAACCTGTTACGGCGCTCGGCCGACGTATCGGTCGGCGGTGTGCAGGTCATGAAATTCGGCGAGTACGTGCATTCGCTGTATGTGCCGACCAGCCTCAATCTGGTGAAGATGAAGCCGCTGCGCGGCACGGCGCTGTTCATCCTGGACGCCAAGCTGGTGTTCAAGCTGGTGGACAACTTCTTCGGCGGCGACGGTCGTCACGCCAAGATCGAGGGCCGCGAGTTCACCCCGACCGAGCTGCGCGTGGTGCGCATGGTGCTCGATCAGGCCTTCAACGACCTCAAGGAAGCCTGGCACGCGGTGCTGGATGTCAATTTCGAGTACATCAACTCGGAGGTGAACCCGGCGTTGGCGAACATCGTCAGTCCCAGTGAGGTGGTGGTGGTCTCGACCTTCCACATCGAGCTGGACAGCGGTGGCGGTGACCTGCACGTGACCATGCCGTATTCGATGATCGAGCCGATCCGCGAGATGCTCGACGCCGGCTTCCAGTCCGATGTCAGCGACCAGGACGAGCGCTGGGTCAAGGCGCTGCGCGAGGACATCCTGGATGTCAACGTGCCGCTCGGCGCGACCGTGGTACGGCGTCAGCTCAAGCTGCGCGACATCCTGAACATGCAGCCCGGCGACGTCATTCCGGTCGATATGCCGGAGGAGATGATCATGCGCGCCAATGGCATGCCGGCCTTCAAGGTCAAGCTGGGCGCACACAAGGGCAACCTGGCTCTGCAGGTGCTCGAACCCGTGCAGCGCCCGCGCTGACGGTCAAACCATTTGTAGCCTCGAGGAACCGCGATGGCAGACGAACACGACAACACTTCCCCCGAGGAACAGGCGCTGGCCGACGAATGGGCCGCAGCCCTGGCCGAAGCCGGCGACGCCAGCCAGGATGACATCGATGCCCTGCTCAACCAGGGTGGGGCGCCCGCAGCGGCGGCCCCGGCTGCGCCGCGCGCGCCGCTGGAGGATTTCGACAATCCGCCGAAGTCCAACGGCCCGCAGCTCGGCCTCGAAGGGCCGAACCTGGATGTCATTCTCGACATCCCGGTTTCCATTTCCATGGAGGTGGGCAGCACCGAAATCAGCATCCGCAACCTGCTGCAGCTCAACCAGGGCTCGGTGGTCGAGCTCGACCGCCTGGCGGGCGAGCCGCTGGATGTGCTGGTCAACGGCACGCTCATCGCGCACGGCGAGGTGGTGGTTGTGAACGAGAAGTTCGGCATTCGCCTGACGGACGTGATCAGCCCCACCGAACGCATCAAGAAGCTGCGCTGACCATGCGCGCGCTTGGCGTTCTCGCGCTGTTGTTCAGCCTGTCGGCCGCCGCGGCCGAGCCGGCGAGCGGCATGACCAGTGCCGACATGGGCGCCCAACTGGGCAAGCTGCTGCTTGGATTGTTGCTCGTCATCGGCCTGATCTTCCTGCTTGCCTGGCTGCTGCGCCGGGTGCAGCAACTCAATCCGCGCGGGCCGCAGGCGATCAAGCTGATCTCCAGCCAGGCGCTGGGGCCACGCGAGCGGCTGGTACTGGTGCAGGTTGGCGGCGAGCAGGTGCTGATCGGCCTCGCCGGTGGACGCATCACTCCGCTGCACGTGCTCAAGGAACCGGTGCTGATGCCGGATGCCGAGCCGGCCAATCCCGAATTCGCCCAGCGGCTGATGGACTTGCTGGGCAAGGACAACAAGGACAAGAGCTGATGCTGCGCATATTGCTGACGGTGCTGCTGTTGACCGTCGCACCCCTGACGCTGGCGCAGGATGCCGGAGGGCTGATCGGTCGCGGCGACAATCCCTTGTCGATTCCCGCCATTACCCTGAGCACCGACGCGCAGGGCCAGCAGGAATACTCGGTCAGCCTGCAGATCCTGCTGATCATGACGGCGCTGAGCTTCATTCCGGCGTTCGTCATGCTGATGACGAGCTTCACGCGGATCATCATCGTCTTCTCGATCCTGCGGCAGGCGCTGGGCCTGCAGCAGACGCCGTCGAACCAGATTCTCATCGGGCTGACGCTGTTTCTGACGCTGTTCGTCATGGCGCCGGTGTTCGACCGCATCAATCGCGAGGCGCTGCAGCCCTATCTGGCCGAACAGCTGCCGGCGCAGGACGCGATCGCGCGCGCCGAAGTGCCGATCAAGGCCTTCATGCTGGCGCAGACGCGCGAGAGCGACCTGGACCTGTTCATGCGCCTGTCCAAGCGCACCGATATCCCGAGCCCCGAGGCGGCGCCATTGACCATCCTGGTGCCGGCGTTCGTCACCTCGGAGCTGAAGACCGCCTTTCAGATCGGCTTCATGATCTTCATTCCCTTCCTGATCATCGACATGGTCGTCGCCAGCGTGCTGATGGCGATGGGCATGATGATGCTGTCGCCGCTGATCATTTCGCTGCCGTTCAAGATCATGTTGTTCGTCTTGATCGATGGCTGGGGGCTGATTATCGGCACCCTGGCCGGCAGCTTCGGCACCCTGTAGGAGCCCTCCGATGACCCCAGAAGTCGCAGTGGACATATTTCGTGAAGGCCTCTGGATGACCGCCGTGATCGTGGGCGTGCTGGTGGTGCCGAGCCTTGTGGTCGGGCTGGTGGTGGCGATGTTTCAGGCTGCCACGCAGATCAACGAGCAGACCCTGAGCTTCCTGCCGCGGTTGTTGGTGATGTTGCTGACGCTGATCTGGGCCGGGCCCTGGCTGGTGCGTGAGCTGATGGAGTACACGCAGAACCTGATCACCAACATCCCGCTGATCATCGGCTGATGCTCGAACTGTCCGACGCGCAGATCGGCGCCTGGGTGGCGCAGTTCATGCTGCCGCTCTTTCGCGTCGGCGCGTTGCTGATGAGTATGCCGATCATCGGAACGCAGCTGGTCCCAGTGCGTATCCGCCTGTATCTGGCCATGGCGATCACCCTGGTGATCGCACCGAGCCTGGGGCCGATGCCCGAGGTGGAGGCGCTGAGCCTGCGCGCGATGCTGCTGATCGCCGAGCAGATTCTCATCGGGGCCATGCTCGGCTTCGTCCTGCAGCTGTTCTTTCACCTGTTCATCGTCGCCGGCCAGCTCTTGGCGATGCAGATGGGGCTCGGTTTCGCATCCATGGTCGATCCGGCCAATGGCATCTCGGTGCCGGTGCTTGGCCAGTTCTTCAACATGCTGGTGATCCTGCTGTTCCTGGCGATGAACGGGCACCTGGTGGTGTTCGAGATTCTCACGGAGAGCTTTGTCACCTTGCCGGTCGGGACGGGGTTGTCGACCAATCACTACTGGGAGGTCGCCAGCAAGCTCGGCTGGGTGCTGGGTGCGGGATTGTTGCTGGTCTTGCCGGCCATCACCGCGCTGCTGGTGATCAACTTGGCATTCGGCCTGATGACCCGGGCAGCGCCGCAGCTCAACATCTTTTCCATCGGTTTCCCGCTGACCCTGGTGCTCGGTCTGATCGTCGTCTGGATCGGCATGGCCGATATCCTGGCGCAGTACCAGACTTTCGTGGGCGAGGCGCTGCAGATGCTGCGCGAACTGGTAGGGCTGCGCTGATGAGGCGCGCGCCGAGCAGGGTGGAGGTCGCCGATGGCCGAGAATGAAAACGGCGCGGACAAGAGCGAAGAGCCAACAGAGAAACGCCTGCGCGAGTCGCGCGAGAAAGGGCAGATCGCCCGTTCCCGCGAGCTGAGCACCGTGGCGGTGACTGTCGGTGGCATCGGTGGGCTGCTGGCCTCTGGCGGCGGCCTGGCGCAGGCGTTGATGACGCTGATGCGTGGCAGTTTCGAGCTGAACCGCGAAACGCTGTTCGACCAGGGCAGCATGGTCTTGCTACTGCTCTCGGGCGGCTCGCTCGCGCTCAAGGCGGTGCTGCCGCTGCTGCTGGTCCTGCTGATCGCATCCATCGCCGGCCCCATCGCCCTGGGCGGCTGGCTGTTCTCGGCCAAGGCCATGGCGCCGCAGTTCAGCCGGATGAATCCCGCATCGGGCCTGAAGCGGATGTTCTCCACCATGGCCCTGGTGGAGCTGCTCAAGGCATTGGCCAAGTTTTCCGTGGTGTTGCTCGTCGCGCTGGCGGTGCTGTCCGCCTACGAGGACGATCTCTTGTCGATCGCCAAGCAGCCGCTCGATCTGGCGATCATGCACAGCGTGGAGGTGGTCGGCTGGAGCGCCTTGTGGATGGCTTGCGGGCTGATTCTCATCGCTGCAGTGGATGTGCCGTTCCAGCTCTGGGATCACAAGCAGAAGCTGATGATGACCAAGCAGGAGGTCAAGGACGAATACAAGGATTCCGAAGGCAAGCCCGAGGTGAAGTCACGCATTCGCCAGTTGCAGCGTGACGCGGCGCAGCGGCGCATGATGCAGGCAGTACCTGAGGCCGACGTGGTGATCACCAACCCGACCCACTTCGCCGTGGCGCTGAAGTACGACGCCGACAAGAGCGGCGCACCGATGCTGGTAGCCAAGGGTGGCGACTTCCTGGCGCTGAAGATCCGCGAGATCGCGCAGGAACACCGGGTGACGGTGCTGGAGTCGCCGGCCCTGGCGCGTGCCGTGTTCTACTCGACCGAGGTCGACCAGGAAATCCCGGCCGGACTCTACCTGGCAGTGGCGCAAGTGCTGGCCTACGTCTATCAGCTGCGTCAGTACCAGGCGGGCAGGGCGCGGCGCCCGGCGCCGCTGAACGATCTGCCGATTCCGCCGGATCTGCGCCGCGACGCCTGATCGCAACTAGGCGAGGCCGGCGTTCGCCGGCCTCTGGCGGGGCTTACTTGATCAAACCGCAGGCAACGCGGGCACCGCCGCCGCCCAGCGGTTGCGGATGGTCGGCATGGTTGTCGCCGCCCTGGTGCACCATCAGAGCCAGGCCCTTGATGTCGCCGAGGCTCTTGAGTCGCGGTGCGAGCACCGGCTGCTTGGCTGTGCCGCCGCTCTCGACGTAGAGCGCCGGCAGGTCGCCCATATGGCCGTCGCCCCAGGGCTCGCCGTGCTTGCCCGTGTTCTTCGGATCCCAGTGGCCGCCTGCCGCGCCGGCCGGCGTGGTCTTGCCGTCGATCTCGGCCGTTTCGCAACTGCCCTTGGCGTGGATGTGGAAGCCGTGCACGCCAGGTTGCAGGTCCGACAATTGCGGGCGGAACACCAGACCGTAGTCGCTGGTTTCGATGCTGACCTGGCCGACCGCCTTGCCGACGCCATCGGCGCCGACGGCGTTCATTTGCACGTTGAGCGTTTCAGCCTGTGCCGCTGCGGCCACGCAGCTGGCCAGAGCGGCGATGATCCACTTGTTCATGGCGGTCTCCTTCTTCGGTTCGGGTTGTGTGGATGCAAGTCAGCGTGTGACTGCCGTTTGGGCGACGGGTTCGCCCGCTGCACCTGAGTTGGACCCCTTCTTGCTATAGCCGGGGCAGAGCGTTTCGTCGCGTCAATTTTTCTCTGTTTCGCTGGGGGCCACGTTGGATCGCACGCAACTGATCAATATGCGCAACAGCCTGACCGGTGTCGGCCGCGGCAACCTGGGGGTGCCGCTGCTGCTGCTGGTGATGCTGGGCATGATGATGCTGCCGGTGCCGCCGTTCCTGCTGGACGTGCTGTTCACCTTCAACATCGCATTGTCCATCGTCGTGCTGCTGGTCAGCGTCTATGCGTTGCGGCCGCTGGATTTCGCGGTCTTCCCGACGGTGCTGCTGGTCGCCACCCTGCTGCGCCTGGCCTTGAACGTCGCCTCGACGCGGGTGGTGCTGATCCACGGACACGACGGCGGCAGTGCCGCAGGCCATGTGATCGAGGCCTTCGGCAACGTGGTGATCGGCGGTAACTACGTCGTCGGTATCGTTGTGTTCGCGATCCTGATGATCATCAACTTCGTGGTGGTCACCAAGGGTGCCGGGCGTATCTCCGAGGTCAGCGCGCGCTTCACCCTCGATGCCATGCCGGGCAAGCAGATGGCGATCGACGCCGACCTCAACGCCGGGTTGATCGACCAGGCCGAAGCCAAGAAACGGCGCGCCGAGGTCTCTTCGGAGGCGGACTTCTACGGATCGATGGACGGTGCCAGCAAGTTCGTCCGCGGTGATGCCATCGCCGGCCTGCTGATTCTCTTCATCAACCTGCTCGGCGGCATGGGCATCGGTATGGCCCAGCACGGCATGAGCTTTGCCGAGGCCGGCCAGGTCTACGCGCTGCTGACCATCGGTGACGGCCTGGTGGCGCAGATTCCGTCGCTGCTGCTGTCCACCGCAGCGGCGATTATGGTGACGCGGGTCACCAGCTCCGAGGACATGGGCCAGCAGGTCAATCGGCAGATGTTCTCTTCGCCCAAGGCGCTGGCGGTGTCGGCGGCAATTCTGATCGCCATGGGTCTGGTGCCGGGCATGCCGCATTTTTCCTTCGTCGGGCTCGGTGCCCTGGCTGCGGCCGGTGCGTACTGGATCTGGTATCGCCAGAAGCGCACGGAGAAGCAAGCCGAGCAGGAGGTGCAGAAGCAGCAGGAGATGTTGCCGGCCCAGCGCGCCACCGAAGCCAAGGAGCTTGGCTGGGATGACGTCACGCCCGTCGACATGGTCGGGCTGGAGGTGGGCTACCGCCTGATCCCGCTGGTCGATCGCAACCAGGGTGGGCAGTTGCTCGGACGAATCAAGGGCGTGCGCAAGAAGCTGTCGCAGGATCTGGGCTTTCTCATGCCGTCGGTGCACATCCGTGACAACCTCGACCTGATGCCTAACGCCTACCGGCTGACCCTGATGGGGGTCAGCCTGGCCGAAGCCGAGGTCTATCCGGACCGGGAGCTGGCAATCAACCCCGGGCAGGTGTTCGGTCCGCTCAACGGCATCGCCGCCAAGGACCCGGCCTTCGGCCTGGAGGCGGTCTGGATCGAGGGCAGTCAGCGCGACCAGGCTCAATCGCTTGGCTACACGGTGGTCGATGCCAGCACGGTGATTGCTACGCACCTGAACCAGGTGCTCTACAAGCATGCTCACGAACTGCTGGGGCATGAGGAGGTCCAGCAGTTGCTGCAGCTGCTGGCCAAGAGTTCGCCCAAGCTCGCCGAGGAGCTGGTGCCGGGCATGGTGTCGTTGTCTACGCTGCTCAAGGTGCTGCAGACGCTGCTGCAGGAGCAGGTGCCAGTTCGTGACATTCGCACCATTGCCGAGGCCATCGCCAATGTCGCCGGCAAGAGTCAAGATCCCGCCGCGATGGTCGCGGCAGTGCGTGTCGCGCTGTCGCGTGCAATCGTGCAGAACGTGGTGGGACTAGAGCCGGAGCTGCCTGTCATCACGCTCGAGCCCCGGTTGGAACAGATATTGCTCAACAGTCTGCAGAAGGCCGGACAGGGTGCCGAAGATGGCATCCTGCTGGAGCCGGGAATGGCCGAAAAGTTGCAACGCTCCCTCGTGGAGGCCGCGCAGCGTCAAGAAATGCTCGGCAAGCCGGCGATTCTCCTGGTGGCGGGTCCGGTTCGTGCGATGCTCTCGCGCTTCGCGCGGCTCGCGGTGCCGAACATGCATGTGTTGGCCTACCAGGAAATTCCGGACAACAAGCAGGTCACCATCGTTTCGACGGTGGGACAGAATTAATCGAGGGTACAGGCCATGCAGGTCAAACGTTTCTTCGCCGCCGATATGCGCATCGCCATGAAGATGGTTCGCGACGAGCTGGGCGCCGATGCCGTGATCATCGGCAACCGGCGCGTGGCCGGCGGCGTGGAGCTGACGGCTGTGCTCGATTATCCGGTGCAGGCCGCGCCCGAAGCGAAGAAGCCCAATCCCGCGCTCGAAGCCGAGCTGCGCAAGACGCAGACGCGCATCGCCACCGCGCATGCAGAGCTCTCCGGCGCCCGGCCGCAGCCGGCGCAGAATCGTCAACTGCTTGACGAGCCCAAGCCGGCGCCGGCACCCGAGCCGGTGTCGAACGGCGCGGCGCCGGCGCTCGACAGCCGGGCCATCGAGAGCATGTACAGCGAGCTGCAGGGGCTGCGTGAGCTGATCGAAGTACAGCTCGGCTCCATCGCCTGGGGCCAGGAGCAGAGCCGTCGCCCGCAGCAGGCCAGCCTCTGGCGCCGCCTGCAGCGCGTCGGCCTGCCGGCCGAGCTCTCCCGCAGCCTGCTGGAAAAGGTCTCCACCGTCAGTGATCCGCGGCAGGCCTGGCGCATGCTGCTGGCGCACCTGGCGCAGTCGATCAAGGTCAGCAAGAACGAGCCGCTGGAAGAGGGTGGCGTGATTGCCCTGGTCGGCCCGGCAGGCGTCGGCAAAACCACCACCCTGGCCAAGCTGGCCGCGCGCTACGTGCTCAAGCATGGCGCGCAGAGCATTGCCCTGGCGAGCATGGACAACTATCGCATCGGTGCGCAGGAGCAGCTCAAGACGCTGGGGCGAATCCTCGACGTGCCGGTGGTGCAGATCGATCCCGCCAAGCCGTTGGCCAGCTCGCTGGCGTCGCTGGCACGCAAGCGGGTCATCCTTATCGATACCGCCGGCCTTCCGGCCAGCGATCCGACCCTGCGTCAGCAGCTGGCCGCGCTGTCGGACCGAGGCGTGAAGTCACGCAATTATCTGGTACTGGCCGCGACCAGCCAGAGCCAGGTGCTCAAGGCGGCGTGGCACAACTATCGCCGCTGCGGCCTGAGTGGCTGCATCCTGACCAAGCTGGACGAGGCTGGTTCGCTCGGTGATGTGCTGGGGCTCACGATCAGCCAGCACTTGCCGATAGCCTACCTGGCCGACGGGCCGCGTATTCCGGACGACTTGCATCTGCCGCGCAGCCACCAACTGGTCAGTCGCGCTGTCAGTTTGCAGTCGGACGAAGAGCCGAGCGAGGAAACCATGGCGGACATGTTCGCCGGCTTGTACAACGAATCGTCGCGGCGGGCGGGTTGAGCGCGCGCTGGCAATCGAATAAACCTGATGCGTCCGCAAGGCGCATCGTCGGCCCCTTGGGCCTGCTACATATGGGCGTTTGAAGATGGGTATGCATCCCGTACAGGTGATTGCGGTGACCGGCGGCAAAGGTGGCGTCGGCAAGACCAATGTGTCGGTCAATCTGGCACTGGCCCTGGCCGATCTCGGTCGCCGCGTCGTATTGCTCGACGCCGACCTCGGCCTGGCCAACGTCGATGTGCTGCTGGGTTTGACCAGCAAACGCACGCTGGCCGATGTGATCGCCGGTGAGTGCGACCTGCGTGACGTGCTCATCCAGGGGCCAGGCGGCATCCGCATCGTGCCGGCCGCCTCCGGTACCCAGAGCATGGTCCAGCTCTCGACCCTGCAGCATGCCGGTCTGATCCAGGCCTTCAGCGAGCTGGGCGATGAGCTCGATGTGCTGATCATCGACACCGCCGCCGGTATCGGCGATGCCGTGGTGAGCTTCGTGCGTGCCGCCCAGGAAGTCTTGCTGGTGGTCACCGATGAGCCGACGTCCATCACCGACGCCTATGCGCTGATCAAGCTGCTCAATCGCGACTACGGCATCAGCCGCTTCCGTGTGCTGGCCAACATGGCCCACGCGCCGCAGGAAGGCCGCAACCTGTTCGCCAAGCTGACCAAGGTCACCGAGCGATTTCTCGATGTCGCGCTGCAATATGTCGGCGCGATTCCCTACGATGAGTCGGTGCGCAAGGCCGTGCAGAAGCAGCGCGCCGTCTACGATGCCTATCCTCGGGCGAAGTCCTCGCTGGCGTTCAAGGCCATTGCGCAGAAGGTCGATACCTGGCCATTGCCTGCCACCCCGCGTGGGCACCTGGAGTTCTTCGTCGAGCGACTGATCAATCCAGGCACTGCCGGGAACCACGAATGAAAACTGCCGGATCCGCTATGTATTACAGCAAGGCACACGAAAAGGATGCGCAATATCGCCTGATCGATCAGTACGCCCCGCTGGTCAAGCGCATCGCCTACCACCTGTTGGCCCGCCTTCCGGCGAGCGTGCAGGTCGACGACCTCATCCAGGCAGGGATGATCGGGCTGCTGGAAGCGGCAAAGAAATACGACTCGGGCAAGGGCGCCAGCTTTGAAACCTACGCCGGCATCCGCATCCGCGGCACCATACTCGACGAGGTGCGCAAGGGCGACTGGGCGCCCCGTTCGGTGCACCGCAACTCGCGCATGGTCAGCGAGGCGATCCGCGGCATCGAAGCCAGAACCGGGCGTGACGCTAAAGATCACGAGGTTGCGGCCGAACTTAAGTTGAGCCTCGACGAGTACTACGGGATTCTGGGCGATACGCTTGGCAGCCGGCTTTTCAGCTTCGACGATCTGCTGCAGGAAGGCGAGCACGGCGAACTGAACGAGGATGCCGGCAGCGCGCACCCGGAACCCTTCCGCGACCTCGAAGACGAGCGTTTTCAGCAGGCCCTGGCCGATGCCATCGCCAATCTGCCCGAGCGGGAAAAGCTGGTGCTGTCGCTGTATTACGACGAAGAGCTGAATTTGAAAGAAATCGGTCAAGTGCTGGGCGTCAGCGAATCGCGCGTAAGCCAGCTGCATAGCCAGTGTGCCGCGCGTCTGCGGGCGCGCCTTGGCGAGTGGCGTGCCGCCTGATCGACTGTATTGCTGCGAGACGTGCTCGGTTGCCGAGATTTTGGAATTACGGAGGTCGACTTGGACAAGAACATGAAAATCCTCATCGTCGATGACTTCTCGACGATGAGACGCATCATCAAGAACCTCTTGCGTGATCTGGGGTTCACCAATACGGCCGAGGCCGACGACGGCACCACGGCCTTGCCGATGCTCAAGAGCGGCAGTTTCGATTTCCTGGTGACTGACTGGAACATGCCCGGCATGAGCGGCATCGACCTGCTGCGCCAGGTGCGTGCCGATGAGCGCCTCAAGCATCTGCCGGTACTGATGGTCACCGCTGAAGCCAAGCGCGATCAGATCATCGAAGCGGCCCAGGCCGGGGTCAACGGCTATGTGGTCAAGCCCTTCACCGCCCAGGTGCTCAAGGAAAAGATCGAGAAGATCTTCGAGCGCGTCAACGGCTGAAGCAGCAACGCCGCGAGGGCACTATGACGCAAGCAGATCAAAGCCTGGCAGAGTTCGAAGCGACTCTGAAGGCCAACGCCCCCAAGTTGATTGAAAGCCTGCAGCAGGGTCGTTTCGACGAAGCGACGCAGATGTTCAATGAGCTCAGCCAGGCGCGCAACCACAGCCTTTATCAGGAAGTCGGCAAGCTCACCCGCGAGCTGCACAACGCCATCGTCAAGCTCGAGATGGATACCTGTGCCACTGGCGGCGATCCGTCACCGATCACCGATGCCACCGACCGGCTCTCCTATGTCGTGGAAATGACCGAGAAGGCCGCCAATCGCACCATGGACCTGGTGGAGGAGTCCGCGCCGCTGGTCAACTACGTGAGCTACGAGGCCCAGAGCCTGACGGCGGACTGGCAGCGCTTCATGCGCCGCGAAATGGACGCCGACCAGTTCCGCAGCCTGGTCAAGCGCATCGACCAGTACCTCAAGCGCAGCATGAACGACGGCAGCCTGTTGTCGCAGAACCTGAGCGAAATCATGCTTGCCCAGGACTTCCAGGATCTGACCGGACAGGTCATCAAGCGCGTCACCCGACTGATCACCGAGCTCGAAAGCAACCTGCTCAATCTCGTCTTGATGGCGGGTCAGGTGGACCGTGTTGCAGGCATCCAGCATGACCGCGATGCCATGCGCGCCGAGCAAGAGAAGAAAAAACAAGAAAAATCACCGTCCAACGGTGAAGGTCCGCAGATGCATGCCGATAAGCGTGAGGACGTCGTGTCGGGACAGGACGACGTGGATGATCTGCTTTCGAGCCTGGGTTTTTAGGGGAACAGGAATATGAGCTTCGACGCCGATGAAGAAATTCTCCAGGACTTCCTGGTAGAAGCCGGCGAGATTCTCGAATTATTGTCTGAGCAGCTGGTGGAGCTGGAAAGCAGCCCCGATGACATGGCCCTGCTCAATGCGATCTTTCGCGGGTTCCACACCGTCAAGGGCGGCGCAGGCTTTCTGCAGCTGCACGAGCTGGTTGAGTGCTGCCACGTTGCCGAAAACGTCTTCGATACGCTACGCAAGGGCGAGCGCCGCGTAGATTCCGAGCTGATGGACGTAGTGCTGCAGGCCCTGGACTCGGTCAACGCCATGTTCAATCAGGTCCGCGAGCGCGTCGAGCCGACCCCGGCATCGCCGGAGCTGCTGGCCGCGCTGTCGCGGCTGGCCGAGCCGGCAGGCGCCGAAGAGGCCGCACCGGCGGCTGAACCTGCTCCCGAGCCGGTCGTAGCGGCTGCCGAGGATTCGGTAGATAACGAGTACGAGCAGCTGCTCGATGCGATCCAGGCGCCCGCGGCCGAGCCGACGGCCGAGTCGGGCGCAGCTCCTGACGAGATCACTGACGACGAATTCGAAGCACTGCTCGACCAGCTGCACGGCAAGGGCAGCTTCAGTGGCGCTTCCGAGGCCGCGCCGGCTGGCACGGCGCCCGCTGCCGCAGCCCCCGGGCCGGCATCCGACGAGATCACCGACGATGAATTCGAAGCGTTGCTCGACCAGCTGCATGGCAAGGGGCAGTTCGCCCCGGACGCTGAAAAGCCGGCCGCGCAGCCAGGCAAGCCGGTCGAACAACCGGTTGCTGCCGCGAGCGAAGCCACCGGCGGCGAGCACATCACCGACGACGAATTCGAGGCGCTGCTCGATCAGCTGCACGGCAAGGGCAAGTTCGAGCCTGCCAGCGTGAGTTCCAGCGCCGCCGAGGCGACGGCGCCAGCGGCACCGGCCAAGCCCGCGGAAAAAGCCACCAAGCCGGCGGCGGCCAAGGCGCCGGCGGCTGCTCCGACACGCGCCGAGGCACCAGCCCGTAGCACGCCTGCCGCGGCGAGCGCCACGGCGGAGAAACCGGCCAGCGAAGCGGAAACCACCGTGCGGGTCGATACCGCACGCCTGGACGAAATCATGAACATGGTCGGCGAGCTGGTGCTGGTGCGTAACCGCCTGGTACGCCTGGGTGCCAGCAGTGGCGACGAAGCCATGGCCAAGGCCGTGTCCAATCTCGACGTGGTGACGGCCGATCTGCAGAGCGCGGTGATGAAGACGCGCATGCAGCCGATCAAGAAGGTATTCGGTCGCTTCCCGCGCCTGGTCCGCGACCTGGCGCGCAGCCTGAAGAAAGAGATCAACCTCGAGCTGGTCGGTGAAGAGACCGACCTCGACAAGAACCTGGTCGAAGCGCTGGCCGATCCGCTCGTGCACCTGGTGCGCAACGCGGTCGACCACGGCATCGAGACTCCCGAGGATCGCGAAGCCGCAGGCAAGCCGCGCACCGGCCGGGTAGTGTTGTCCGCCGAGCAGGAGGGTGACCACATCCTGCTGATGATCACCGACGACGGCAAGGGAATGGACGCCAATGTCCTGCGCGCCAAGGCTGTCGAGAAGGGCATGCTGGACAAGGATGCTGCCGATCGCCTGAGCGATCTGGAATGCTACAACCTGATCTTCGCCCCCGGCTTCTCGACCAAGACCGAGATTTCCGATGTGTCCGGCCGCGGGGTCGGCATGGACGTGGTGAAGACCAAGATTTCCCAGCTCAATGGCACGGTGAACGTCTTCTCGACCAAGGGGCAGGGCTCGAAGGTCGTGATCAAGGTGCCGCTGACGCTGGCGATCATGCCCACGCTGATGGTCATGCTTGGCAACCAGGCATTCGCCTTCCCGCTGGTCAACGTCAACGAGATCTTCCACCTCGACCTGTCGCGTACCAACGTGGTCGATGGCCAGGAAGTCATCATCGTCCGGGACAAGGCGCTGCCGCTGTTCTACCTCAAGCGTTGGCTGGTGCACGGGGCGGCGGACGAGGAGCAGGGCGAGGGGCATGTCGTCATTCTCAGCGTCGGCAACCAGAGCATCGGTTTTGTCGTCGACCAGCTCGTCGGGCAGGAGGAGGTGGTGATCAAGCCGCTGGGCAAGATGCTGCAGGGCACGCCTGGCATGTCCGGCGCCACGATTACCGGCGACGGACGCATTGCGCTCATCCTCGATGTTCCCAGCATGCTCAAGCGCTACGCGCGTAGGGCCTGATCAGTAGGGCGGGGGTCTGCGGACAACCGCCGCTAGGAGTGTTTATGGCAGTCAAGGTCCTGGTGGTGGACGACTCCGGCTTCTTTCGTCGGCGCGTCACCGAAATCCTCTCATCGGACCCCGCAATCCAGGTCGTCGGCACCGCGACCAACGGCCGTGAAGCCATCGACCAGACGATGGCACTCAAGCCCGACGTCATCACCATGGATTACGAGATGCCGATGATGGACGGCATCACCGCGGTACGTCAGATCATGCAGCGTTGTCCGACGCCGGTCCTGATGTTCTCCTCGCTGACGCACGAGGGCGCGCGCGTCACGCTCGATGCGCTGGATGCCGGCGCCGTCGACTACCTGCCGAAGAACTTCGAGGACATCTCGCGCAACCCGGAAAAGGTCAAGCAGCTGCTCTGCGAGAAGGTGCACACCGTCTCGCGCAGCAATCGGCGCTACAGCGGCCTGGCCCACTCCAGCCATGCTGCGCCGATGCCGGCTGCACGCAGTTCGAATTTTTCTTCGCCTGCCGCAAGCCCGGCGCGCAGCGCCAGCGCTGCGCCGGGCGCGACTGCCGCGAGCCCGAAGCGCAAGGCCTACAAGCTGGTTGCCATTGGAACTTCGACGGGTGGGCCGGTGGCGCTGCAGCGCGTGTTGACTCAGTTGCCGTCCAGCTTCCCGGCCCCGATCGTGCTGATCCAGCACATGCCGGCGGCCTTCACCAAGGCGTTCGCCGATCGCCTCGACAAGCTCTGCAAGATTCGCGTCAAGGAAGCCGAAGACGGTGACCTGCTGCGTCCGGGGCTCGCGTTGCTGGCGCCGGGCGGCAAGCAGATGATGGTCGATGGGCGTGGCTGTGTGCGCATCCTGCCCGGCGACGAGCGGCTGAACTACAAACCCTGCGTGGACGTGACCTTCGGCTCGGCCGCCAAGGCCTATCACGACAAGGTTTTGGCCGTGGTGCTGACCGGCATGGGCGCCGATGGTCGTGAGGGCGCGCGCCTGCTCAAGCAGAGCGGCAGCCAGGTCTGGGCGCAGGATGAGGCAAGCTGCGTGATCTATGGCATGCCGATGGCCATCGTCAAGGCGAACCTCAGCGATGCCGTGTACGGCCTCGACGACATCGGGCGCCATCTGTCCGAGGCCTGCATCTAGATGAAGGCGGTTCTCTAGATGGATGTGCTCAGCCTTATCGGGCTGACCCTCGCGTTTGTTGCCATCGTCGGTGGCAATTTTCTCGAAGGGGGGCATGTCTCGGCGTTGCTCAACGGGCCGGCGGCACTGATCGTGATCGGCGGCACGCTCGGTGCGGTCCTGCTGCAAACCCCGGTGGCGGTGTTCATGCGCGCGGTGAGCATGGTCGGCTGGATCTTCTTTCCGCCGCGCATCGACATGATCGGCGGCATTTCCCAGGTGACCGGCTGGAGCAATACCGCGCGCAAGGAAGGATTGCTCGGCCTCGAGCCAGTGGCGGAAACCGAAGCCGATCCCTTTGCGCGCAAGGGACTGCAGCTGCTGGTCGACGGCGCGGAACCGGAAGTCATCCGCGGCGTGTTGGAGGTCGATCTGTACACGCAGGAGGCACGTGACCTGCGTGCCGCGAAGGTCTACGAGAGCATGGGCGGCTATGCACCGACCATCGGCATCATTGGCGCGGTCATGGGCCTGATCCATGTCATGGGCAACCTGGCCGACCCGAGCCAGCTGGGTAATGGCATTGCGGTCGCCTTTGTCGCCACGATCTATGGGGTAGGCATGGCCAACCTGTTGCTGCTGCCCATCGGCAACAAGCTCAAGAGCCTTGTGCAGCGCCAGACGACCTACCGTGAAATGCTGCTCGAAGGCGTGCTGTCCATCGCCGAAGGCGAAAACCCGCGTTCCATCGAGATGAAGCTGCAAGGCTTCATCGACTGAGGCGATCACCATGCCACGCCGTCGCGCTGCCGAGGAACACGAAAACCACGAACGCTGGCTGGTGTCCTACGCGGACTTCATCACCCTGCTGTTCGCCTTCTTCGTGGTCATGTACGCGATCTCGTCGGTCAACGAGGGCAAGTACAAGATCCTTTCCGAGTCGCTGGTTGGCGTGTTCAATCAGCCGGATCGCGCGGTCAAGCCGATTCCGATCGGCGAAGAGCGCCCGCGTACCACCGACCCGGCACGCTCGCAGGTCGATCAGCCCTCGGGTGATTCGCTGCTCGACCAGAATGCTTCCGATCCGCTGCAGAACATTGCTCGAAGCATGCGCGAGGCCTTTGGCGACCTGATCGCCAAGGAGCAATTGACCGTTCGTGGCAACGAGCTATGGGTGGAAATCGAGCTCAATTCGAGCCTGCTGTTTCCCAGTGGCGATGCGATTCCCAACAACGCAGCCTTTGCCTTGATCGAGAAGGTCGCCGCCATCCTGGCCCCCTACGAAAATCCGGTGCACGTCGAAGGCTTCACCGACAACCTGCCGATCGCGACCGCCAAGTATCCGACCAACTGGGAGCTGTCGGCTGCGCGCGCGAGCAGCATCGTGCGCATGCTGGCGGCCGACGGTGTGGCGCCTGAGCGGCTTGCCGCGGTTGGCTATGGGGAGTTCCAGCCCGCGGTATCGAACGATACGGTCGAAGGGCGAGCGCGCAATCGACGGGTCGTGCTGGTGGTTTCACGCAATCTGGACGTGCGTCGCAGCGTGGCGGGCATGGGCAGCAATGGCCGAAGTGGCATGCAAACTGCACCTGCGGCAGGCAGATAGGCGCCCGATGGCGCGTTCGTCAATTCATCGTCGTTGCTTGCAGACCGTGAACATCGGTCTGGTCTGAACCGGGTGGAACACTGAAATGAGAGTCTGGGCAGTAGCCAATCAGAAAGGCGGAGTCGGCAAGACCACGACTTCCGTGGCCCTTGCTGGCCTGCTCGCCGATTCCGGCAAGCGGGTCGTCGTGCTCGACTTGGATCCGCATGGCTCGATGACCAGCTATTTCGGCCACGATCCGGACAACCTGGAGCACAGCGTCTTCGATCTGTTCCAGCATCAGGGCACGGTGCCCGAAGGATTGCCGTGGCAGTTGCTGCTATCCACCAGCCATGAACGCATATCGCTGCTGCCGTCGAGCACGGTGTTGGCCACCCTGGAACGTCAGTCGCCAGGCCAGAACGGCCTGGGCCTGGTCATCGCCAAGAGTCTGTCGCAGATGTGGCAGGACTTCGATTACGCGATCATCGACAGCCCGCCGTTGCTTGGCGTGCTGATGGTCAACGCGCTCGCCGCTAGCCAGCAGCTGATCATTCCGGTACAGACCGAATTTCTCGCCATGAAGGGCCTGGAGCGGATGGTCGGCACGCTGGCGATGATCAATCGTTCGCGGCGCCAGCCGCTGCCCTACGTCATCGTTCCGACACTCTTTGATCGCCGGACGCAGGCGTCGATGAATACGCTCAAGGTGCTGCGGGCGGGCTACGAAGAGAATCTGTGGCCGGCATTCATTCCGGTCGATACCCGCCTGCGTGATGCCAGCCGTGCCGGCGTCACGCCTTCGCAGTTCGATCCCGGCAGCCGGGCCGTACTCGCCTACAAGGCGCTGCTCAAGCATCTGCTGGCGCGCCAGGCGTCGCCGCAGGTGGCCTGACGTGTCGACGAACTGCCATGCGCCTCGCTCAAGTTCGCCGCGCCAGCGGCCGATAGCCTGTAACGAATTCCATAGCGGACTGATTCGATGAGTCGCCCCGTCATAGCCGAAACGCGCTCCCAGCTGGCCCTGCAGTCCTATCTCGACGCGCTGTTGCGGGATGCGACGCAGGAACTCGAGCAGGTTCCGCTGGCCTCGGTCACCCTTGACGAGTTCCAGGCGGCGGTGCTCGAAGAGCAGCAGCGCGACCACCAGCGTCAGCAGACCGTTCCGCCCGCTGCGCAGCCGCCTGTAGCCCCGGCCCCCGTCGAGCCGCTGCATTTGCGGGTGGTGGAGGAGGTTGTCGTCGCACCGGTGGTGCCACTGGTGCAGCCCGAACCAGAACCCGCGGAGCCCGCCGGGCCAGCGCTCGATGGTCAGCCAGACTGGGCGCGGGAGCCCTTCGAGTGCCTGCTGTTCGACGTCGCCGGACTGACCCTGGCCGTACCGTTGGTCTGCCTGGGCTCGATCTATCCGCTTGAAGGGCAGGAGCTGACGCCCTTGTTTGGCCAGCCCGACTGGTTCCTCGGCATCCTGCCCTCGCAGGCCGGCAACCTCAAGGTGCTCGACACGGCGCGCTGGGTGATGCCCGACCGCTACCGAGACGATTTCCGCGAAGGGTTGCAGTACGTCATTTCCGTGCAGGGCTACGAGTGGGGCTTGGCAGTGCATCAGGTCAGTCGCTCCATTCGCCTCGACCCGAGCGAGGTCAAGTGGCGCACGCAGCGTACGCAAAGACCGTGGCTGGCCGGGACGGTGATCGAGCACATGTGTGCACTGATGGACGTGACGGCGCTGGCCGAGCTGATTGCCAGTGGCGCGATTCGTCAGTTGCGTCCCTCAGTTGCAAGGCACTGAGTAACCCATTTGCCGCGGGCATTGCCCGCCCCCGATAAGACGACCGCCGTTGCGGTTCTGGAGAAGGTGAGACTATGAAGATGACTTCCGCGCAGGGTGCCGAAGATCCCGTACTGCAGTGGGTGACGTTCCGTCTGGATAACGAGACCTATGGCATCAACGTGATGCAGGTCCAGGAAGTGCTGCGCTACAGCGAAATCGCGCCGGTCCCCGGTGCGCCGAGCTATGTGCTGGGCATCATCAACCTGCGTGGCAACGTGGTGACCGTGATCGACACCCGTCAGCGCTTCGGCCTGGCGCCGGCCCCGGTCAGCGACAATACTCGTATCGTCATCATCGAGGCCGACCGCCAGGTGATCGGCATCATGGTCGATAGCGTCGCCGAAGTGGTCTACCTGCGGCAGTCGGAGATCGAGACGGCGCCGAACGTCGGTAACGACGAGTCGGCCAAGTTCATCCAGGGCGTGTGCAACAAGAACGGCGAACTGCTGATTCTGGTCGAACTCGACAAGATGATGAGCGAAGAAGAATGGGCGGAACTTGAGAGCATCTGATACATGCTGATCCTGTCGCTGGTCGCGTCGGTCGTAGCCTTGGCGGTGGGGTGCCTGGGCTTGCTCGGCTTCTGCCTGTGGCTGCTCAAGCAGCAGCGGCGCCAGGCGGAGGAGCAGGCCAAGCGCGACGCGATCCGCGATCGACGGATCAAGGAGCTCGCCCAGCAGCTGGAGGTATTCGCCGAAGGCAGCATGCGCATGGGCGAGCGGCTCGATGAACTCAATCGTGTGGTGTCGCCGCTGCCCGAGCGGATGGTCCAGCTCGAGCAGCGTGACCCGAACAACTTTTCCTTCTCCCAGGCCGCCAAGCTGGTTGGCATGGGCGCCAGCGTCGATGATCTGACGCAATCCTGCGGGCTGTCGCAGTCCGAAGCCGAGCTTATGAGCAAGCTGCACAAGGCCCGGCAAAAGCCCTGAGCCATCGGATTCCCCGTAGTGCGGAACCGTGGCTGCTGCGTCACCCTCCAACGCATATCGACCCTTGATCCGCTGCCCCCTGATCAACAGGGAGGAGGAGCGATGCTGCGTATTCTGATGCTGTTCTTCGTGCTGGTACCGGCTGGCGTCCAGGCCGGCGAGGCGCCGGATTCGGTGGCCGGTGCGCTGACCGTGAATATCGCCCAGGCCAGGCAGCTGCACGAGCTGGGCGCAATCTTCGTCGACGTGCGGCCGGAGCGTGAGTGGGCCTGGGGACACATTCAGGGGGCCCTGCATCTGGATCTGGCGACCCGTTTCCAAAGCCTTGCCTCGGCAGACCTGCCGCGCCATGCGCCGCTCGTTGTCTATTGCGACAGCGAAGTCTGCCCCAGCGGTGCGCTGGCAGCGCAGATGGCGGTCGCCTGGGGCTACGAGCAGGTGTTCTACTTCCGCGAAGGCTATTTCGCCTGGCAGCTAGCCGACCTGCCGCAGGCCAGCGGGGCAGAGGAACTGACCTACTTCAGTGCTTTGGGCCCGTGAGCATAGGACGCTGAGGCGCTGCCGGCTCGCCGGGATTGGGTTCGAACCCAGCAGGGCACTTGCCCTTGAGGTACCAGGCGAACGCGATGATTTCGGCGATGGTGCGATAAAGCGACTCGGGGATCGCGTCCCCCAGTTCCATGCGCGCCAGCAGGCGCACCAGGTCAGCATTTTCGTAGATGGGAACCTCATGTTCGCGCGCCAGCGCGAGAATGGCCTCGGCCAACTCGTCGTCACCCTTGGCGGTTAGCGTCGGGGTGTTCTGGCCATCGTAGTTAAGGGCGATGGCCTGGCGGGGCGGGGAGGTGGTCATGCGGTTTCGTCCACGAAGCGTTGCTCCAGCGAAGTGCGTGGGCCTTGGGGCGGCGTACCTTGGCGGCAGTCGAGCTGGCCGACTTGCAGGCCCGCTGACAGCAGGCGTTCGCGCAAGTGTTCGAGCTCGGCGCTGACCAGGCTTGCGGTGCTCGCCCGTTCCGCCCAGAGCTGGCTGGACAGGCAGCCGCGCTGGAGCTGAGCCTGGACCTGCAGCGGGCCCAGCGGCGCGAGATCGAATGCCAGCTCCACGCGCCACAAGGGCTCAGGCTGCTCCTTGCTGTTTTCGCGCGCTGGCGCCTCACGTTGCAGCTTGATCTGCAGCGGCACGATGTCCTGGCGATCGCGCATGGGTAACTCCAGTTGCCAGGTGGTCAACTGGCTGCCGTCCGGGGTGACGTGCGTTTGCGCCAGGCTCGAGAGCTGGTGGGTCTGCAGACGCGAAACGGCGGCGGCGGCCAGTTTGAGGAGCATTTCCAGGTCGGCTTCTTCTTCCATGCCGGCCGGCAGCCTGGCGCCCAGGGGGAAATTGAGGGCCAGTTGCTGCGCGTGGGCCTGGCCGAGTGCGCCTAGCGCCTGACGCGCGAAGGCGGGCAGCGCCTGACCGAAGCCGGCGCCTGATTGCGCCGCCAGCTGCGGCGTGCTGGTTGGCTGGGTTGGCAGCTGCGCCAGCAGCCGGAGCAGCAGTGCCTTGACATCGGCCGGGGCGCTACCTGTGAGTCCGGCGAGCAGGCGCGCCTCGAGGAAGACGCCGCTCGCGCTCAATGTCTGGGCGAGGGTTTTCGGGTCGCCGAGCTGTTCGACATCCGGCACGAGCCCGAGCAACTGCGACACCGTGCTGCGCAAATTTTCCGGTAGGTTGTTGCCCATGCCCTGCAGGGCATGGAAAACCCCTTCGAGCGAAGCCTGTCGACCTTGCTGCGCCGCGAGGTGCTGGGATAGCTGCAACTGGTCAAGCAGGCCGCCGAGCGGAATGAAGTTCAGCGCCTGCCCGCCCTGAACCTGAGCGGTCATCAGGCTGCCCAGCGCCAGCGGGCGGCTGGACTCGATCAGCATCGTCTGCCCGGATAGCGGGGTGTCGAGCAGCTTGAACGCAATCTGAAAGCTGGGACGACCGCTGGCATCGGTCAACTGGGCGCTGCCGACGACCTTGCCCTGAATGACCGTGCCGACCGGCAGCAGCGAGAGGTCGATACTCTGCAGCGGCTGGCTGCGCCCAGGTTGCAGTTGTGCCATGAGTCGGCTGTCGGAGAGCGCCGCGACTGCATAGGTCGCGCCGGGCAGGACGGGCTTGGTGCTGGTAGCCTCAAGCGTGGTCTGCCGACCGTTCTCCTGCGTCAGGCGCAGTACCAGCTGAAAGCTCTGCAGCGCTTCCTTGATCGATACGACCTCGGCCTCAGCGGTCTCGCCAGGACCGAGCAGACCTTGCATGGGCTGTAGCAGGCGCAAGGCGAGATCCACGGCTGCCGTGCTGTTGCGCACGGCAGCTGCCGGCGGCATGGCCTGGACGCTCTTGATCTCGGTCATCTTCCCCTCAAATGCGCTTACAACCTTTCGCGTTCGCTGCCTTCGGCACGAGAGCCTGGCATGTATAATCGCGACCGCCCGGCCAGCCGCCAGAGTATAGCGGCTGAGCTTTTTCCATCTTGAGGTGCCGCCAGCGTGACAACACCCTTTCTCGAAGCCGTGGCGCTCGCCTGCGAGCGGGACTGGCGTCTGTTGTTCGAGCGGCTGGATCTCCGCCTGGATCGTGGCGACATGCTGCAGATTGCCGGGCCCAATGGCAGTGGCAAGACCAGCCTGTTGCGCTTGCTCTGCGGCCTGATGCAACCGACCGCCGGCGAGGTGCTGCTCAAGGGCGCGCCGTTACAGGCCCAACGGGGCGAGCTGGCGCGCAACCTCCTGTGGATCGGGCACGCAGCCGGTATCAAGGGGCTGCTCACCGCCGAAGAAAACCTCAGCTGGCTCTGTGCGCTGCATCAGCCCGCCGAGCGAGAGGCCATCTGGCAGGCGCTGGCCAACGTCGGACTGCGCGGTTTCGAAGATGTACCCTGTCATACCTTGTCGGCCGGCCAGCAGCGTCGAGTCGCGCTGGCCCGACTCTATCTCGCGCCGCCACCCTTGTGGGTCCTCGACGAACCCTTTACCGCGTTGGACAAGCTCGGGGTTGCCCAGCTCGAGGCGCACCTGGCCCAGCACTGCGAGGCGGGCGGACTGGTGGTGCTGACCACCCATCACAGCCTGGCGCAGACGCCCTCCGGCTACCGTGAACTCGACCTGGGGCAGCGCGCGGCATGAGTAACGTCTTCACGCTACTGCTGGCACGCGAAAGCCGCCTGTTGTTCCGTCGGCCGGCAGAGCTGGCCAACCCCCTGGTGTTCTTCGCCATCGTCATCGCGCTGTTCCCTCTGGCTGTCGGCCCGGAGTCGCAACTGTTGCAGAGCATTTCGCCGGGCCTGGTCTGGGTAGCGGCGTTGCTGGCCGTGCTGCTCTCGCTGGACGGGCTGTTCCGTAGCGATTTCGAGGATGGCTCTCTGGAACAGTGGGTCGTTTCGCCGCACCCTCTGCCGCTTCTGGTGCTTGCCAAGGTGCTGGCACACTGGGTCTTTTCCGGTCTGGCGCTGGTTTTACTGGCGCCGCTGCTCGGCATGATGCTGGGCCTGCCGCTTCGCACCCTGCCGGTGCTCCTGCTGTCGTTGCTGCTGGGAACGCCCATTCTCAGCCTGCTCGGCGCGGTTGGTGCGGCACTGACCGTCGGTCTCAAGCGGGGCGGCCTGTTGCTGGCCTTGCTGATTCTGCCGCTGTATATCCCGGTACTGATTCTTGGCAGCGGGGCACTCCAGGCGGCGCTGCAGGGATTGCCGGCGGCCGGTCATCTGTTGTGGCTGGCCAGCCTGACCGCCCTGGCGGTTACTCTGACCCCCTTTGCAATCGCCGCTGGCCTGAGAATCAGCGTCGGCGAATGAGGTTTTCCGACAGTCGGAGGCCCTGAGAGCCTCCCCTAGCGATGAGTCTTGCGATGAATTGGACGTGGTTTCACAAGCTGGGTTCGCCCAAATGGTTCTACGAAATCAGTGGCCGCTGGTTGCCCTGGTTCGCCTGGGCAGCCGGGGTTCTGATCGTCGTTGGTACCGTTTGGGCCTTGGCCTTCGCGCCGCAGGACTACCAGCAGGGCAACAGCTTTCGGATCATCTACATCCATGTGCCCGCCGCGTTTCTCGCCCAGTCGGTCTACGTAATGCTCGCCGTGGCGGGTGCGGTCGGGCTGATCTGGAAAATGAAACTCGCCGATGTCGCCCTGCAGCAGGCTGCGCCGATCGGCGCCTGGATGACCTTCATCGCCTTGCTCACCGGCGCGGTGTGGGGCAAGCCGACCTGGGGCGCCTGGTGGGTCTGGGATGCTCGGCTGACCTCCATGCTCATCCTTCTGTTCCTGTACTTCGGTGTCATTGCGCTCGGTCAGGCGATCAGCAACCGTGACAGTGCGGCGAAGGCCTGCGCGGTCCTGGCGATCGTCGGCGTGGTGAATATCCCGATCATCAAGTATTCGGTCGAGTGGTGGAACACACTGCACCAGCCGGCGACGTTCAAGATCACCGAAAAGCCGGCGATGCCCGTGGAAATGTGGCTGCCGCTGCTGATCATGGTGATCGGCTTCTACTGCTTCTTCGCCACGGTGCTGTTGATGCGCATGCGTCTGGAAGTGCTGCGACGCGAGTCGCGCAGCAGCTGGGTGAAGTCCGAGATCAGAACGCTGGTGGGGAAAGACGCGTGAATTTTTCATCCTTCGCCGAATTCGTCGCCATGGGCAACCATGGCGTCTATGTCTGGACATCCTACGGCATCAGCCTGGCGGTCCTGCTGCTCAACGTCGCGCTGCCGCTGCTGGCGCGTCGGCGTCACCTGCAAGAAGAGGCGCGCCGTTTGCGCCGGGAGGAAGTGAAGTGAATCCGGTGCGCAAAAAGCGGCTGTTCATCGTCCTGGCGATCCTGGCCGGGGTGGGCATCGCGGTGGCCCTGGCCTTGTCGGCGCTGCAGCAGAACATCAACCTGTTCTACACGCCAAGCCAGATCGCGGCCGGCGAGGCGCCGCAGGGAACGCGTATTCGAGCAGGCGGCCTGGTCGAGAACGGGTCGGTACAGCGCAGCAATGATTCGTTGAGCGTGGCCTTTCGCGTAACCGATGGCGCCGCCACGGTGACCATCCGCTATCAGGGCATCCTTCCTGACCTGTTCCGTGAAGGTCAGGGCATCGTCGCGCTCGGACGGGTGAACGAGGAGGGCGTGTTGGTCGCCGATGAGGTGCTGGCCAAGCACGATGAAAACTACATGCCGCCGGAGGTCAGTCAGGCCCTGGAAAAGAGCGGCATGATGAAACACTACGAAGGCGGCAAGCAGGAGTATCAGAAATGATTCCGGAGCTCGGCCATCTGGCCATGATCCTTGCCTTGTGCCTGGCGGCCGTGCAGGCGACTCTGCCGCTGATCGGCGCTTGGCGTGGCGACCGTATGTGGATGGGGCTGGGGCAGCCGGCGGCCTATGGCCAGTTCGTTTTCCTCGCCTTCGCCTTCGTTTGCCTGAGCTATGCGTTCATGGTCGACGACTTCTCAGTCGCCTACGTGGCGCAGAACTCCAACAGCGCATTGCCCTGGTATTACAAGTTCAGTGCGGTGTGGGGGGCGCACGAGGGTTCGCTGCTGCTCTGGGCGTTCATTCTGTCCGGCTGGACCTTTGCCGTGGCGGTCTTTTCGCGGCAATTGCCGGAGGACATGCTGGCGCGCGTGCTCGGCGTAATGGGGTTGATCAGCGTCGGCTTCCTGCTGTTTCTCATCGTCACCTCCAACCCGTTTACCCGCCTGTTGCCGCAGGCGCCGGGCGATGGGCGCGATCTCAATCCGCTGCTGCAGGATTTCGGCCTGATCGTGCACCCGCCGATGCTCTACATGGGTTACGTCGGCTTTTCGGTGGCCTTTGCCTTTGCCATCGCCGCTTTGCTGGGCGGCCGCCTCGATGCCGCCTGGGCGCGCTGGTCGCGTCCCTGGACGCTGGTGGCCTGGGCCTTCCTCGGTGTCGGCATCTCGCTCGGTTCGTGGTGGGCCTACTATGAACTCGGCTGGGGCGGCTGGTGGTTCTGGGATCCGGTGGAAAATGCCTCCTTCATGCCCTGGCTGGTCGGTACCGCGCTGATCCACTCGCTGGCAGTGACCGAGAAGCGCGGAGTGTTCAAGAGCTGGACGGTCCTGCTCGCCATCGCCGCGTTCTCCCTCAGCCTGCTGGGCACCTTCCTGGTCCGTTCCGGCGTGCTGACCTCGGTGCACGCGTTCGCCACCGATCCGGAGCGCGGTGTGTTCGTCCTGGTATTCCTGCTGCTCGTGGTCGGCAGCTCGCTGACCCTGTTCGCGCTGCGCGCGCCGGTGGTCAAGAGTCAGGTTGGCTTCGGGCTCTGGTCGCGAGAAACCCTGTTGCTAGTGAACAACCTGCTGCTGGTCGTGGCCACTGCGATGATTCTGCTCGGCACGCTTTACCCGCTGCTGCTGGACGCCATTTCCGGTGCCAAGCTGTCGGTCGGGCCACCCTATTTCAATGCCATGTTCGTGCCCTTGATGGCGGCACTGATGCTGACGCTCGGTGTTGGCGTGCTGGTGCGCTGGAAGGATACGCCGCTGAAATGGCTGCTGGGCATGCTCGGTCCGGTGCTGATCGCGGCCGTGGTGCTTGGAGGCCTTGGTTCGCTGGTCTTCGGTGACTTCAATTTCGCTGTGCTGGCGGTCTGTCTGCTGGCGGCCTGGGTCGTCCTGGCTGCAGTGCGTGACCTGCTCGACAAGACTCGTCACAGGGGACTGGTCAAAGGCGCACGCGGCCTGAGCCCGAGCTACTGGGGCATGCACCTGGCGCACCTGGGCCTTGCGGTCTGCGCGATTGGCGTGGTGCTGACCAGCCATCAGAGCGCGGAGCGGGACCTGCGTCTGGCGCCTGGCGAGTCGCTCGAGCTGGGTGGCTACCATTTCGTCTTCGACGGTGCCGAGCACCACGAAGGGCCGAACTTTACTTCCGATCGGGCTACGGTCCGCGTGTTCGATGGCGAGCGCCAGATCGCGACGTTGCATCCGGAAAAGCGGCTTTACACGGTGCAGCAGATGCCGATGACCGAAGCAGGTATCGACCCTGGATTTACCCGCGATCTTTACGTGGCGCTCGGTGAGCCACTGGGCGATGGTGCCTGGGCGGTGCGCGTGCACATTAAGCCCTTCGTACGCTGGATCTGGCTCGGCGGTCTGATGATGGCATTCGGCGGCGTGCTGGCGGCGAGCGACCGGCGTTATCGAGTGAAGGTCAAGACCCGGGTGCGTGAAGCGCTGGGGCTGGCAGGACAAGGAGCCTGATGTGAGAAGACTGCTGTTGTTGCTACCGCTGGTGATATTCCTGGTGGTAGCGGTGTTCCTCTACCGGGGGCTGTTCCTCGATCCGTCCGAATTGCCGTCGGCCCTCATCGGCAAGCCGGTGCCTGCTTTCTCGCTGCCTTCTGTGACCGACGAGCAACAGCTGCTCACGCAGGATGATCTCAAGGGCAAGCCGGCGCTGCTCAACGTATGGGCGACCTGGTGCGTGTCGTGCAAGGTCGAGCACCCTGTGCTGAACGCGCTGGCAGAGCAGGGCGTGGTGATCTACGGCGTCAATTACAAGGACGACAATGCCGCTGCGCGCAAGTGGCTGCGCGAGTTTCACAATCCGTACCAGCTCGACATCCGTGATGAGCAGGGCTCGCTCGGGCTCGATCTGGGTGTCTACGGCGCGCCCGAGACGTTCCTGATCGACAAGCAGGGCGTCATTCGCCACAAGTTCGTTGGCGTGATTGACGAGCGCGTCTGGCGTGAGCAGCTTGCGCCGCTTTACCAGGCGCTGGTGGACGAAAAATGATGCGCTCGCTCCTCGCCGTGTTCGTCGGCTTGCTCATCAGTCTCGTGGCCTATGGTGCAATCGATACTTACGAGTTTCGTGATGAAGCCGAACGTGAGCGCTACCGGACGCTCACCGAAGAGCTGCGCTGCCCCAAGTGCCAGAACCAGAACATCGCCGACTCAAACGCGCCGATTGCAATGGATCTTCGCAAGGAGATCTTTCGCATGCTGGAGGAGGGCCAGAGCAACGACCAGATCATTGATTATCTGGTTGCCCGCTACGGTGACTTCGTTCGCTATCGGCCGCCGGTAACCAAAACCACGCTGCTGCTCTGGTACGGGCCCGCCGCGCTGCTGATCCTCGGGCTTGGCGTGCTGGCGTTCATCATCGTGCGCCGCCGTCGCGTGGACAGCACGCCTGCGGCCCAAACTCTCACCGAAGCCGAGCGCCAGCGCCTGGCCTCCCTGCTGGACAAGAAAGAGCCATGACCGATTTCTGGATCGCTGCCGGCCTGTTGCTGCTGGCGGCCCTTGCCATTCTGTTGCTGCCGATCATGCGTGGCCGCAAGGCGCAGGCCGAAGAAGACCGTACTGCACTGAACGTCGCGCTCTATCAGGAGCGCCTGGACGAACTGTCCGCGCAGTTCGCGGCAGGTACGCTTACCGAGGCGCAGTACGAGGCAGGCAAGGCCGATGCTGCGCGCGAGTTGCTGAGCGATACCGAAGGGGCTGAGCCACAGCGTAGCGGTCGCCTTGGACGCGCGGTGCCGCTGATTCTGGCGTTTCTGGTGCCCTTGCTGGGCTTTGGTCTGTATCTGCATTGGGGCGCCAGTGACAAGGTGCTGCTGGCTCGCCAGTTCTCCGAGCAACCTCGTTCGATGGAGGAGATGGTCGTGCGTCTCGAGCAGGCCGTCGAAGCCCAGCCGGATTCGGCCGAGGGGTGGTACTTCCTCGGGCGCGCCTACATGAGTCAGGAGCGCCCTGCCGACTCGGCCAAGGCATTCGAGCGGGTGATCGCACTGGCGGGGCGGCAGCCTGAGCTGCTTGGACAGTTGGCTCAGGCGCGCTACTTCGCCAATGACCGTCAGTGGAGCGAGGAACTCCAGGCTTTGACCGACGAGGCGCTCAAAGGCGATCCGCAGGAGGTTACGACCCTCGGCTTGCTCGGTATCGCCGCATTCGAGGAGAAGCGCTACGCCGACGCCATCGGCTACTGGGAGCGCCTGGTGGCGACGCTGCCTGAGCAGGACCCATCGCGCGAGGCCATACAGGGCGGGATCGCTCGTGCGCGACAGGAGCTGGGGGACGCGGCGCCAGCTGTGCCACCGGCGGTTGCCCAGCAAGCGGTCACATTGCAGGTGCAGGTAGACCTTGCGCCGGAGCTCAAGACCAAGGTCGATCAGCAAGACAGCGTGTTCGTGTTCGCCCGCGCCGTGTCCGGGCCGAAGATACCCTTGGCCGTCAAGCGGCTCAGCGTGGCTGACTTGCCCGCGAAGGTCAGCCTTGGTGACGCCGATGCGATGATGCCGCAACTCAAGATGTCGAATTACTCCCAGGTTCAGCTCACCGCGCGTATTTCACGCGAGGGGAATGCAACCAAAGGGCAATGGATCGGTCAGAGCGAGGTGCTGGAGCCGGCTGCGGATGCGCCTGGCGTGAGCCTGGTGATCGACAGCCCCGACGGACAGTAAATGCGAGAAATGCAAGGCGAGCGAGCATGAACAACAGGGAATCCGGAATCGACCGAGTTGCCAGACTGGCCGGTGTAGTCGGCATTGCGCTGCTTCTTGGCGCTTGCGCCGGGTCGCCTTATCGGAGTGAGAAGGCGCCTGTTGAGCCGAGCGAGCCGCCTGCGCGGACCGCGCCGCCGCCGAGCGGGCCGGTGATCACGCCGCCGCCCATGCCGTCTCCGGAGGCGCCGCGCGCGCCGAGCGTTCAGCGTAGCCACCCGCGCTATGCCCCGCCGCCTTACGGACAGGCGCATTGGGACAACCGCCTGGGTGTCTATGTGGTTGAAGGGACCGAGCTGTTCTACCGCGATCGCCTCTACTATCGGTGGGATGGCGACTGGTTTTGTGCCGGTCGTCCGGATGGCCCCTGGGAGCCGGTCGCGCCTCCAAGTGTTCCGCCAGGGTTGCGTAGTTACCGCTGAGCCTCGCATCGACCGATCGCACTAAAGCCTCGTTTGCCGTTGCCGATAAGAGAAGTGTCCCGGGCAACTGCCCATGACTCAGTCACTGATCGCCCAACCGGAGTCGACTCCATGAATGCTTCCGTCAAACGTCTCGAGGAAACCGGCAGCGCCTTGCGCAATGCACTGGCGGAACAGGACTGGGCGGCCATCAGTGTGCTCGATCGGGAATGCCGGCTGGCGGTCGAAGAAGCCATGCACGAGCCGCAGCGCGATGAGGCGCTGGTGCGTCAAAGCATGCAGGCTCTGCTCGAGCTCTACCGTGATCTGGTTTCAACCTGCCAGGCCGAGCGGCACCGGATCGCGTCGGAACTGCTCCAACTGAATCAGTCCAAACAGGGCGCCAAGGTGTACCAGCTCTTCGGTTGATCCGTATTTCCCCTCGCGACGCAATGCCGCATGTCCTTCCGTCTGCCTTCGGCAAACGTAACGGAACTTTTCTATCAGTCTCGCGGCTCATAGGTTTATCAGGGCAGAGAGTTGGCGCTATATCCCTGCATTTTGTGCTTTTAATCGCTGTTATTTTGACTTTTTGAGGCGCTGGATTTCACGCGCTCAGATCCCGGCCAAGCTGACAGTCGACACATAAGGGGCGGAGACCGTTACGCCTTTAGGCGCATTGGCACGTCATTAATTTGACTCAGTTCCCTTTTTCTAATTAACTAGCGGCTCGCTGCCGTTGGTGGTCGTTTCTCAAGGATTCGAGCGCAGGCATCCTCTAGAAATCAGGGCCCTATAGACAAGATGTGGCGTGATACCAAGATTTTGTTGATAGACGATGACTGCGATCGTCGGCGGGATATGACCGTCATCCTGAACTTCCTCAGCGAGGATCACCTGGCTTGCGCAAGCGACGACTGGCGTCGGGCCGTCGAAGGGCTGGAGTCGAGCGGCAGCATTCTCGGCGTGCTGGTCGGCCAGATCGACTCTAAGGGGGGCGCGGCCGAGTTGCTCAAGCAGCTGGGGCAGTGGGACGAACAACTGCCGTTGATCCTGCTTGGCGAGCCGGCCCCGGCCGATTGGCCAGAGGATGCGCGACGTCGTGTTCTTACCAGCCTGGAAATGCCACCCAGCTACAACAAGCTACTCGACTCCCTGCACCGCGCCCAGATCTATCGGGAGATGACCCAGGCGAAGGGGCGCGGGCGCCAGCGTGAAACCAATCTGTTCCGCAGCCTGGTCGGGACCAGTCGTGCCGTCCAGCATGTGCGGCAGATGATGCAGCAGGTCGCCGACACCGAGGCCAGCGTGCTGATCCTTGGTGAATCTGGCACTGGCAAAGAAGTCGTCGCGCGCAATCTGCACTATCACTCCAAGCGCCGGCAGGCGCCTTTCGTGCCGGTCAATTGCGGTGCGATCCCGGCCGAGCTGCTCGAAAGCGAACTGTTCGGTCATGAGAAAGGCGCCTTCACCGGGGCGATCACTGCGCGAGCCGGGCGTTTCGAATTGGCCGAAGGCGGCACGCTGTTTCTCGATGAGATCGGCGACATGCCGTTGCCGATGCAGGTCAAGCTGTTGCGCGTACTGCAGGAGCGGACGTTCGAGCGCGTCGGCAGCAACCGTACCCAGCAGGCGGACGTTCGCATCATCGCGGCGACCCACAAGGACCTGGAGAAGATGATCGAAGAGGGGACGTTCCGCGAGGACCTCTACTATCGATTGAATGTGTTCCCTATCGAAATGGCGCCCTTACGCGAGCGGGTCGAAGACATACCGCTGCTGCTCAACGAACTCATTTCAAGGATGGAGCACGAGAAGCGCGGCTCCATTCGATTCAACTCAGCCGCGATCATGTCGCTGTGCCGTCACGACTGGCCGGGCAACATCCGCGAGCTGGCCAACCTCGTCGAGCGCATGGCGATCATGCATCCGTACGGCGTCATCGGCGTCATGGAGCTGCCGAAGAAATTCCGCCATGTCGATGACGACGACGAGCAATACGCCAGCGCCTTGCAGGACGAAATGGAGGAGCGGGCAGCGATCAACGCGCCCATCGCAGTCGCTGATGCCCACGCGATGCTGCCGGCCGAAGGCCTCGACCTCAAGGAATACCTGGGCAACCTCGAACAGGGCCTGATTCACCAGGCGCTCGAGGATGCCGGTGGCGTGGTTGCGCGTGCTGCCGAGCGTCTGCGCATCCGGCGGACCACCCTGGTCGAAAAGATGCGCAAGTACGGGATGAATCGCCGCGACGACGACATCGCCGAGTGATCTCCCGCGGGCGTTGGCGCGAAGGCGCCGACGCCCGGTCAATCCCGTCAAGGCACGAACATTGCTCCGGCTCCGCAGACGTCCAATCCTTGACGGAGTCGAGCGGAGCCGTGAGTACAACCGCCCACCACGCCACAACCAGTCCACCCGTTGCCACGCCGAAAGAGCGGGCGCTTGACGATCTGGCGCGCCTGGCCAGGCAGCTGGATGTCTCCTATGGCCAAGTCGAAGCGCGTGTCGCTGAGCTGACCGGCCAGCTCGAGGCTGCCAGCTTGCTGCGCCAGCAGGAGATCGCCGAGAAAGAAAGCCTTGTGCGAAGGCACCAGAGCCTTTTGGATCTGTTGCCCGGTGGGGTAGTGGTGATCGACGGACGCGGCATTGTCGACGAGGCCAATCCGGCTGCGCTGGACCTGTTGGGTGCCGATCTGGTCGGCCGCCTCTGGCGTGACGTTATCGCCCAGCGCTTCGCCCCTCGCGGCGACGATGGCCATGAGGTATCGCTGCGCGACGGACGGCGTGTTGCCATTGCCACGCGCTCGCTGGAGAGCGAGCCAGGGCAGCTGGTGCTGCTGACCGACCTCACGGAAACCCGCCGGCTGCAGGAGCAGCTTGCTCGGCACCAGCGCCTCTCGTCGCTGGGGCGCATGGTCGCTTCGCTCGCCCATCAGGTGCGGACGCCTCTGTCGGCCGCACTCATCTATGCCAGCCACCTGCAGCAGGGCGCGCTGAACCCCGACCAGCAAAGCCGTTTCGCCGGCCGACTGAAGGCCCGTCTCGAAGACATGGAGCGGCAGGTGCGCGACATGCTGGTCTTTGCCCGTGGCGACCTGCCGCTGACTGACCGGCTGACCCCCACAGCATTGCTCGCCGCACTGCGTTCAGCGGCCGAGCCTTTGCTCCAGGGCATCGAGGTGCGCTGGCAGTGCGACGTCGCGGCGGGCGAGCTGTTGTGCAATCGAGACACCCTTGTCGGTGCCCTGTGCAACTTGCTGGACAATGCCAGGCAGGCGGCCGGCGAGCCGGCGCGATTGAAAGTGCATGTCTACCGTCGCCGAAGTGTCGTGCGCCTGTGTGTGAGCGACAACGGGATGGGCATCGCGCCCGCCGTGCTGGCCCGTCTGGGCGAACCGTTCTTTACCACCAAGGCGAGCGGGACCGGGCTTGGTCTGGCTGTCGCCATGGCTGTCGCACGTGCGCATCTCGGCGAACTTCAGGTGCGCTCACGGCTCGGGCGCGGGACCTGCGTGCGGTTATCCCTGCCGCTGATAGCGGTGCAGGAGCTTGCCGATGACCGCTGATGATCGGTTGTTGCTGGTCGAAGACGATCCCGCATTGCGCGAGGCGCTGGGCGACACGCTCGAGCTGGCCGGCTACGCGTACACCGCAGTCGCGAACGCCGAGGAGGCACTGACGGCGCTGCGGTCGGAACACTTTGCCCTGGTGATCAGCGACGTGAACATGCCGGGAATGGACGGCCACGGACTGTTGCGTACTTTGCGCGAGCGGCATCCCGGCGTGCCGATGGTGCTGATGACCGCCTTCGCCCAGGTGGAGAGGGCGGTCGACGCGATGCGCGAAGGGGCGTTGGACTACCTGGTCAAACCTTTCGAACCCTCCAGGCTGCTCGATCTGCTGGCGCGCTACCTCGATACGGCGTGCCGGCCGGCACAGGACTCGGGCCCTATCGCCTGCGAGCCTGCCAGTCGGCAGCTGCTGGCTTTGGCCGCCCGCGTGGCTCGCAGCGATTCCACGGTGTTGATCTCCGGCGAGTCCGGAACCGGCAAGGAAGTGCTGGCGCGCTATATCCACGTCTGCTCGGCGCGCGCTGAGCAGCCGTTCGTGGCGATCAACTGTGCCGCGATACCGGATTCGATGCTCGAGGCCACCTTGTTCGGGCACGAGAAGGGCGCCTTCACGGGCGCCTTGCATTCTCAGCCTGGCAAGTTCGAACAGGCTAACGGTGGCACCTTGCTGCTGGACGAGATTTCCGAGATGCCGCTCGCGCTACAGGCGAAGCTTCTACGTGTTCTGCAGGAGCGCGAGGTGGAGCGGGTCGGTGGTCGGAGGCCGATCACCTTGGATATCCGCGTGCTGGCCACGACCAACCGGGACATTCAGGGCGAAGTGGCCGCTGGGCGCTTTCGCGAGGACCTCTATTACCGGCTGTCGGTATTTCCCCTGCGCTGGGCCCCGCTGCGAGAGCGGCCCGCGGATATTCTGCCCCTGGCCGAGCGCTTGCTGGCCAGGCACGCGCAGCGTCAGGGCCTGGGGCCGGCGCGTTTATCCGAGCAGGCGCGGCGCAGCCTGCTCGAGCACGACTGGCCCGGCAACGTGCGGGAACTGGACAATGCCATTCAGCGTGCGCTGATCTTGCAGCAGGGCGGCGTGATCGAGGCGGCGGATCTGTTTATCGACCGGCCGGGAGAGGCGCACGGCAGGCCTGCCATGCCTGCCGTGGGGGGCGAGACTGACGAGCCATCCGGCGCACTGAATGATGATCTGCGCCACCGCGAATATCGGCTCATTCTCGACATCCTGCGTGCCGAACGCGGCCGGCGCAAGGAAACCGCCGAGCGCCTGGGCATCAGTCCGCGGACGCTGCGCTACAAGCTCGCGCAGATGCGCGAGGCCGGGCTTGATATCGACGGCTCGCTGTTCGGCTGAATTCAACGCTGGGCCGGTGTAGGCTGCGTCAGTCATTCACTGGAGAGGCGGCTGTGAACGAGGCTTTCTGGCACGAGCGCTGGGCGCGTAACGAAATCGGTTTCCACCTGGGCGAAGTCAATCCCTATCTGCTGCGGCACTGGCCGTCGCTTGCGCTGCCGAATGGTGCTCGCGTGCTGGTTCCGTTGTGTGGCAAGTCGCTGGACGTGGCCTGGCTGGTAGAGCAGGGCTTCGCGGTGGTGGGCGTCGAGCTGAGCGAAAAGGCCGTGCGTGCGTTTTTTGACGAGCAACGGTTGGTGCCGCAGGTGGAGCGGCGCGGGGCTTTCCAGCGCTTCGTCGCCGGCCGGCTGGAAATACTCTGCGGTGATGTGTTCGCCTTGGGCGCCGCGGAGCTCGAAGGTTGCGTTGCGATCTATGATCGAGCGGCGCTCATCGCGCTGCCACTGGCGCTCCGGCAGCGATACGTTGACCACCTCACTTCGCTGATGCCTACGGGGGCCGAGTTGTTGCTGGTGACCGTCGAATACGATCAGGCCGAGATGAGCGGTCCGCCATTCTCGGTACCCCAGCAGGAAGTTGTGCAGCTTTACGCAGGATGCTGGGAGCTCGAATTGCTCGCCAGGCACGACGTGCTGCAGCAGAACTGGAAGTTTCTCCAGCGGGGCCTCAGCCGACTGGAGGAGTGCGTCTATCGCATGCGCCGCCGCTGAATCGGTCGAATGGCTCAGCTGGGCGAACGGGACGACTGCAACCGTTTGACGAAACCGTCGGCCTCATCGATCGAACGCTGCATGTCCTGCAGCAGTCGGTCGACGTTGCTCTGCAGGTTGCGGTATTCCCCGTGCAAGGCACCGATGGCGCGCGCGTTCAGGTTGTGCTTGAGGTAAAGCACCTGGTCGTGCAGCACATTCAGTACAGGGTCGATGCGCTTCTCGGCGGCCTTCATGCGTTCGATCAGAGTGCGATACTCGGCCCGTGTGCGGCTCAACTGGCGTGCACTGGCTTGCTTCAGGTTACGATCGGAATATTGCTCGAGCTCGTCAGCCCACTCGTCGAACAGCGCCTGAGCGACATCTTCCACTGCGGTGATTCGCTCGCGCACTTCTCGTGCACTGGCTGCGCTGGCTTCGTATTCGCGGCTCAGGGCGTCGTAGCGTTGCTCCAGTTCGCCGCCCTTGACGGTGACCACGCTGCGATATTGTTCGAGCGCATCCTTGAATTGCTGCTTGGCTTCGAGTTGCGAGTCACGCGCATCTTCGACGCGATCGACGAGGATGTCGCGCTTGTGGATGCCGGCCTTTTCCATCGCCGCGTAATAGGCGTTCTGGCAGCCGCCCAGGGTGAGCAGGGCGAGGCAGGTGATCAGCAAGCGGCGCATGGGCAGGTTCCTTATCCGACAGGTGCGCTATAGACAAAAGAAAAGGGCGACTTGCGTCGCCCTTTTCCGCTCTGCAAGGCTTACCCGCGCTGGCGTAGCGCCTCGATGCGGTCGTCCAGCGATGGGTGGGTCATGAACAGGCCGGCCAGGCCGTGTTTGAGGGCGCCGTTGATGCCGAATGCCTTCAGGCTGTCCGGCATCTGCACCGGTACGCCTTGTTCTACCTGCAGGCGGCGCAGGGCACCGATCATCGCCTGAGTGCCGGCCAGGTCGGCGCCCGCTTCGTCGGCACGGTACTCGCGTTTGCGCGAGAACCACATGACGATGATGCTGGCGAGAATGCCCAGGACCAGTTCGGCGAAGATGGTCGCGACGAAATAACCGATCCCCTGACCTTCCTCGTTCTTGAGGATGGCCTTGTCGACGAAGTTGCCGAAGATGCGCGCGAAGAACATGACGAAGGTGTTCACCACGCCTTGGATGAGGGCAAGGGTGACCATGTCGCCATTGGCCACGTGGCCGATCTCGTGCGCCAGCACGGCGCGGACCTCGTCCGGGGAGAAGCGCTCCAGCAGACCCTGGCTCACGGCAACCAGCGCATCGTTGCGATTCCAGCCGGTGGCGAAGGCGTTGGCTTCGTACGCCGGGAAGATACCGACTTCCGGCATCTTGATTCCTGCCTCGCGCGACAGTTGTTCGACCGTCTGCAGCAGCCATTGCTCGTGACGCGTGCGCGGCTGGCTGATGATCTCGGTGCGAGTGCTCATCTTCGCCATCCACTTGGACAGGAACAGCGACACGAGCGAGCCGGCGAAGCCGAATACCGCGCAGAACACCAACAGGCTGCCGTAATTCTGGCCGGTGTAGCGATCGACCCCCAGGACCTTCAGGGTGATGCTGGCGATCAGCAGCACCGCGAGGTTGGTGGCCAGGAACAGGAAAATGCGCATCATGTTGCGGCTGACTCCAGCGGATAGAGAGAACGATAGGCTATATAAGGCCCGGTCCCGGGCTATTCAACCGAGCGACTATTTCAAGCTATGTCGCTTGGCCGGCGCGATGATGATGCCGCGGTGCCGTGCAGCAGCTGATGCGAGAGCTGCGCTATCCGTTCGCTGTCGCCACGGGCCAGCGCCTCGCGTAGCTGGTTGGCCAGATTGCCGCGGATGCGACGGATCGCGGCGGGCAGGGCAGCGAGCTGCTCCTCGGCGTCGGGCGCCGCAGCGCTCAGTCGCAGGAAACCCTTTTCGCTGAGAACGGCCTGATCCAGCGCCTCGAAACGAATGGTCGTCTCGAAGCGCAGATAGCCTTCTTCGGCCAGCCAGAGCAGTGCGCCGAGGCAGCTCTGGTGGCGTTTGCTCGGCAGGCCGAACTCATCCGGTTCTTCGCGGCCGATCAGATCTTCGACATAGAGCGCCGTCTTGCGCGGAAAGGCCTGATACAGCATGAGCAGGCCGGCCGCGGCGTCTCGGTAGAAGTCGTCGATGTGCAGGTCCATCGTGCCTATTGCTGATAGGTCCTGAGGAAGTTGCCGATGCGACCGATCGCTTGCTCGAGGTCATCGACGCGCGGCAGCGTGACGACGCGGAAGTGATCCGGCCAGGGCCAGTTGAACGCGGTGCCCTGGACGATCAGGAGCTTTTCCGAGAGCAACAGATCGAGCACAAATTTTTCGTCGTTGTGAATCGGGCAGATTTTCGGGTCGATGCGCGGAAAGGCATACAACGCACCCATCGGCTTCACACAGCTGATGCCGGGGATGTCGTTGAGCAACTCCCAGGTGCGGTTGCGCTGCTCGAGCAGGCGGCCCGGAGGCAGCACCAGGTCGTTGATGCTCTGGTAGCCGCCCAGCGCGGTCTGGATCGCGTGCTGCGAAGGAACGTTGGCGCACAGCCGCATGTTGGCCAGGATGTCGAGGCCTTCGATGTAGCTCTGTGCCCTCTGTTTCGGCCCGGAAATCGCGACCCAGCCGGAGCGGAATCCGGCGACGCGATAGGACTTGGACAACCCGTTGAAGGTCAGGCAGAGCACGTCCGGCGCCAGCGAGGCGGTCGAGATGTGTACCGCATCGTCATACAGGATCTTGTCGTAGATTTCGTCCGAAAAGATCACCAGGCGATGCTGGCGGGCCAGCTCCACCATGCCCTCGAGCACTTCCTTCGGGTAGACCGCGCCGGTCGGATTGTTCGGGTTGATCAGCACCAGAGCCTTGGTGTTGGGGGTGATCTTGGCCTTCATGTCCTGAAGGTCCGGCCACCAGTTGGCCTGCTCGTCGCACAGATAGTGCACCGGCTTGCCGCCGGCCAGGCTCACGGCTGCGGTCCACAGCGGGTAGTCCGGCGCCGGGATGAGCACCTCATCGCCGTTGTTCAGCAACGCTTGCATGGACATCACGATGAGCTCGGACACGCCGTTGCCCAGGTAGATGTCCTCGATGCCGATGCCTTCGACCTGCTTCTGCTGGTAGTACTGCATGATCGCCTTGCGGGCGCTGAACAGACCTTTCGAGTCGCTGTAGCCCTGGGCGGTCGGCAGGTTGCGGATGACGTCCTGGAGGATTTCCTCCGGGGCCTCGAAACCGAACGGTGCCGGGTTGCCGATGTTCAGCTTGAGGATACGATGGCCTTCCTCTTCCAGGCGTTTGGCGTGCTTGAGCACCGGCCCGCGAATGTCGTAGCAGACATTGGCAAGCTTGTTCGATTTGCTGACCTGCATGATTCCAGAGTGTCCCGAAGTGAAGCGCACCCGTCCCGAGCTGGGCTGCGCTGGTTGAACCCGGGCGCCTTGGCAGCGAGAAACCCCGCTGCCAGACTAGGCGTCGAAGAAGGAACGCATCATACGTGCGGCCCGATGGACGGAAAAGGTACAGATCGGGCTTTTTTCCACAGACGAGGTGTATCGATGGACAAGCTGGACAAGCCGCTCGAAGCCTGGCGCGCGGAGCTATCCGACGAGCAGTTCCGCATCTGCCGACTCGGCGCCACCGAGCGTCCCTTCACGGGGCGTTACAACGACACCAAGACACCGGGGACCTATAAATGCGTCTGCTGCGGCGAGCCGCTGTTCGATTCGTCCAGCAAGTTCGACTCCGGCTGTGGCTGGCCGAGCTATTCGGCGCCCATCAACGAGGCGGCCATTACCGAGCTGGATGATTTCAGCCATGGCATGCATCGCATCGAGGTGCGCTGCGCCCGTTGCGAGGCACACCTGGGGCACGTTTTTCCGGATGGGCCGCCGCCGACAGGGCTACGCTACTGCATCAATTCCGCTTCGCTCGAACTTCAGCCACGCGAGGCCTGAACCCTCAGGGCAACGTATGCACGACGCGCTTTTCCACCTGCCTTGCACCACCATCGATGGGCAGCTCCGCACGCTGGCGGACTACCCGGCCAAGGTGTTGCTGATCGTCAATACCGCCAGCCAGTGCGGCTTTACTCCGCAGTACAAAGGCCTCGAGCAGCTCTGGCGCACCTATCGTGATCGCGGTCTGGTAGTGCTTGGCTTCCCCTGCGACCAATTCGGCGGCCAGGAGCCGGACAGCGAGTCCGAAATCGCCGCATTCTGCGAGCGCCGTTTCGGCGTCAGCTTCCCGCTGTTCGCCAAGGTGGAGGTCAACGGCGGTGAGGCTCATCCGCTGTTCGTCGAGTTGAAGAAGCGGGCGCCCGGCCTGTTGGGAAGCAAGGCGATCAAGTGGAACTTCACCAAGTTTCTGGTGGCTGACGGGGGGCGCACGGTGCGGCGCTTTTCCTCGCGAACCCTGCCGGAGACGCTGGGCGCTGTGATCGAACAGTATCTTTAGCCCGCATCAACGCGGGCCCTCAATCTCATGATCGGAGTGGTATCGAATGGATGCCGAGTTGAGCGCTTTTCTGCGGCGCGCTGAAGCGGTGCTGGCGCGTGTCGAACCCCTGCTGCCCGAGCCTTGTCCGGAGATCGACTGGTCGCAGACCTTGGCCGCGCGCTGGCAGCGCAATGGGGCCAGCGGCTTTCTTGCGCCGCTGAAAGTCAGTCTCGATCTTTCGCTGGATGATCTGATCGGGGTAGACCGGCAGCGTGATTTGCTCGAAGCCAATACACGCCAGTTCATCGCCGGCATGCCGGCCAACCATGCGTTGCTGTGGGGCGCACGCGGTACCGGCAAATCGTCGCTGGTTCGTGCGTTGCTGGCCAGGCATGCCAAGGACGGGCTGCGGCTGGTGGAGATCGAACGGGATCATCTCGCCGATCTGCCGCGCGTGGTCGAAGCGCTCTCGGGGCAGGCGTTTTCTTTCGTGCTGTTCTGCGACGATCTCTCGTTCGAGTCGGGGGAGGGCGACTATCGAGTGCTCAAGAGCGTGCTCGATGGCTCTCTGGAGCGGGCGCCCGAAAACGTGTTGCTGTATGCCACCTCCAACCGTCGCCACCTGGTGCCCGAGCGACAGAGCGATAACGAGAACTGGCAAATGGTCGACGGCGAACTGCACCCCAACGAGGCCGTCGAGGACAAGATTGCCCTGTCGGATCGATTTGGTCTCTGGCTGTCGTTCTACCCATTCAGTCAACCGCACTATCTGGACGTCGTGCGCCACTGGGTCGGTGCGCTGGCAGGCGAGGCTTCGCTGCGCTGGGCGTGGGACGACGAACTCGAGAAGGAGGCGGTTCGCTGGGCGACTGGGCGAGGCAACCGCAACGGACGCTGTGCCTATCAGTTCGCGCGCCAGTGGGTCGGTAGGCAGCTGCTCGGTACCGCCCGCTGAAATGGGGCGATACCGATGCGGTTTCAGGCTTTGGCGGCTTTGCCCATCTCGATGAGCTTGGCATTCATCCGCTGTTCGCCCGGCAACACGCTTGCCAGGCACTCGGTCGCCTTCATGCGTGCAAAGTGTGCGGCCAGCCGCGGCCAACGTGAGGCATCGAGTTGCTCGCCGCCGTGCTCCATATTGACCAGCTGGCAGGCGACTGCGATGTCGGCCATCGACAGCTCGTCGAGGAAATACGGCCCCGCCCCGAGCTGCTGTTCCAGGTAATCGAAATGGCGCGGCAACTTGTCGTGCAGCGTCTCCTGTACCGCCTGCTCGTTACAGGCCTGCCCCGCGCTGGGCTTGAGAATGCGGTTGCGGAAGACGGTGAAGGTGCACAGCGGCGCCAACTCGTAGTCGGCGTACTTTTCCAGCCAGCGCACACGGGCCCGATCAGCCGCGCTGGCACCATAAAGAGGAGTGGTCTGCGGATAGGCTTCTTCGATGTACTGGCAGATGACGCTGGAGTCGGCGAGGCTCAGGTCGCCATCCTTGAGAGCGGGAATGCGTCCCAGCGGGTTGAGCGCCAGGTACCACTCCGGTGGTGTGAAGGGCATGACCACTTCAAGCGTGTAGTCCAGGCCCTTCTCCTGAAGGCAGAGGCGGGCTTTGCGCACGAAAGGTGAAAGCGGCGCACCGAAGAGCGTCAGTGACATGATGTTCTCCCTCTTTATTATCGTCAGGCACGAGGCTTAATAGACATTGTTCTTCTTCCAGAGATCATCGTCGTCAAAGCTCTTCATGCCTTCGGCGAGGATGCTTGGTTCGGTGGGCTGTGGCGTGCCCTGGCGCAGTACCAGCGCCTCGGCATGTGCCAGGGCGGCCTCCAGCTGGCGCAGCTGGCTCTGGTATTCGACAGGCTTGGGCTGCTTGCGGATGTAGTTGACCGCGCGTTCAAAGGCCAGCCGCGCGCGCTGCGGCAGGTTCTGCTGCAGCGCCTGCTTGCCCAGGTTGTTGAAGTAGTCGATGTGCAGCCTGACCAGCAGGCGTTGGATTTCGCGCAGCCACTGCTTGGCTTCGTCCTGCTTCAGGACGCCATCCTTGGCGCCTCGGACGACCTGAGCGTGCAGGTCCTCGAGCATGAAGCGAATTTCCTTGGCCTGCGCCTCGGTAACGATCTGGCAGGGCGCATTGCGCACTTCGACCGATTCGCCTTTTTCCCGCTCGGCGCGCAGGGTTTGCAGCCTGCTCTGCAGGGCGTCGTCGGTCTTGTCCAGTGGCAACAGCTTTTCACCGGCGTCCAGCTCGAGGCGCGTCAGGAGTTGCTTGAGGGCTGGCGTCATCAGCTGGCCAGGGAAGCTGTCGGATAGCTGTTGGCAGCGCCGACGACGATCGTTCAGTTCGGCTTTGAGCCTCGCCTTCTCCAGCTTGTGACGCTCGACGACCTGGTTGATATAGCCGATGGCGATCAGAAGCAGGACGCCGCCAATGACCAAAGCTGCAATCAAGACTGGGGACATGCGTGGCTCCTTCTCGGGCCGTTTTTTGCGTTCGAGTGTATAGGCTGAGATGGCAAGCTGATACCTCCACACCGCCTGGAGAAGAACGGGCAAAAAAAATTTCTCATGAGGGTTGACGGTCCTGGGAGGCGTCCATAGAATGCGCGCCACTTGCAGCGATTACCGCGAAGCGGAAGCGGCAAGTTAGAGGAATCCCTTGTAAAACAAGAGGTTCCGGGCAATGTCCCCTTCGTCTAGTGGCCTAGGACACCGCCCTTTCACGGCGGTAACAGGGGTTCGAGTCCCCTAGGGGACGCCAAGTTTTGCGGGAATAGCTCAGTTGGTAGAGCACGACCTTGCCAAGGTCGGGGTCGCGAGTTCGAGTCTCGTTTCCCGCTCCAAACATGGCCTTCGCAGTTGATGAGGGCAAGAAAAAAGCGACCAGACGGTCGCTTTTTTCGTTTCTGCCAGAGGCGCTCGCCGTGAGGGCCTCGGTTCGTTCAGGTGTACTTGGTGAAAATGGTGCGTACCCGCTCCAGGGCTTCGCCGGTCGCCTGGCTGCCGTCGGTCAGCGCCTCTTCCAGCAGGCAGGTCAGCATCAGCCGATAACTCTTGTCCAGCGCGCTTCGAGCGGCAGAGAACTGCTGTGCGATCGCTTCGCAGTCCTCTCCACGTCGGATCATCGCCTGAATGCCGCGAATCTGGCCTTCGACCCTGGCCAGGCGCTTGAGCATCGCCTGTTGTTGCTCGGGTAGCTTGGAAGGCTGGTCGTTCATCTGGATATACCTTGTCAGGGTGGCGGAAGAGCAGGCGCCAGGTCGCCTGGCGATCGTCGGCGTTCGCGCATCCTAGCGGCAGTGTCGAGCTGTGGCTACGGCCAAGTTGACACGCGCCGCGTCTAACGATATATAAATAAATATATTATTTTTGGTGAATATATGAGTGAGCATTCTTCGCCGAGTCTCGACATGGCGCAGCTGCGGGCCAATGCGGCGATGGCCGGCCAACTGCTCAAGGCGCTAGCCAACCCCGATCGCTTGCTGCTGCTGTGTCAGCTCTGCCAGGGCGAGCGCAACGTGAGCGAACTCGAGGCCTTGCTCGGCATTCAGCAGCCCACGTTGTCGCAGCAGCTCGGTGTGCTGCGCCGGGAAAAACTCGTTGCCACGCGGCGCGAGGGCAAGCAGATCTATTACCGGATCAGCAGCGCGCCGGCGCTGGCTGTCATCGAAACGCTCTATCAACAGTTCTGCGAGGGCAAAGAGTCATGACACTCGATTGGGCGGGCTTCACGCCGGTGACGGCCTTGTCGGGCGGTCTACTGATCGGCCTGGCGGCGGCGATCTTCGTGCTGTTCAACGGACGTATCGCCGGTATCAGTGGGTTGCTGGGTGGGCTGCTGGAGCGGCAGACGGAAGGACGCGATGAAAAGGCGCTGTTCTTGCTCGGCTTGCTCGTGGCTCCGCTGATCTGGGGGCTTTTTGCGCAACAGCCAGCACCGGAGTTTCAGGTCGGCTGGCTGGGGACTCTGATCGCTGGACTGCTGGTCGGCGTGGGCACGCGCTTCGGCTCTGGCTGCACGAGTGGCCACGGGGTTTGCGGCATCTCCCGCCTGTCGCCGCGCTCCATCGTGGCCACACTCGCTTTCATGCTGGCCGGATTCGTCACCGTCTTTGTTCTACGTCATCTTTTCGGAGGCTGAGCATGCGCAGACTCATGGCATTCGCTGCCGGGCTGATTTTCGGCTTCGGGCTGCTGCTGTCCGGCATGGCGGATCCGGCCAAGGTCGTGGGATTTCTCGATCTGGCCGGGCGTTGGGACCCGTCGCTCGCGCTGGTCATGCTCGGAGCTATCGGCATTGCGATAGTCCCCTTTGCCTGGGCCAAGCGCCGATCGCGCAGCCTGCTGGGGGCTCCGATGGCCTTGCCGAGCAAGCGTGAGCTGGATGGCCGGCTAATCGGTGGCAGCCTGTTGTTCGGTGTGGGCTGGGGGCTAGCCGGCATTTGCCCGGGGCCGGCCCTGGTCCTGTTGCTGACCGGCTACTGGCAGGTCGTGCTGTTCGTCGCAGCCATGCTGGCTGGCATGGCGCTGTTCTCTGCGCTGGAGCACCGGCGCAATCACTGACCTCGGGAGGTCATCATGAAAACCAATGTGGGAACCATCGATCGTGCCGCGCGGATCGTTATTGGCCTGGTGCTGATCGTGCTTGCCTTGACGGGCGTCATCGGTGCCTGGGGCTGGATCGGCCTGCTGCCGCTGGCCACCGGCGTGTTCAGAATCTGCCCGGCCTATTCGCTGCTTGGCATCAATACCTGCGGGCGCAAGGCGTGACCGCTAGGGCTGCCGGCCATCCCGCCGGCAGCCCTGCATGACTCAATAACGCATCTGTAGCTCGAGGCGAGCCGGCTGCTTGCCGACGTCGAAGGCGCTGTCGTCGAAGGCTGGCGGCCCCATGACTTTCGGGTTGTTCGAAAGGGCATAGCCCTCGGTGGGAAACATCCCGAAGCGCCTGTCCAGCTCTCCATTCGAATTCTCGTCGTGATACGCCATGATGGCGTAACGCCCAGGGGGTACATCGTCGAACACGACGCTGACCTCACCCTGCTTGGCCGCAGCCTGCTGCGTGGCGAACGCCAGGCGCTCCTTGCGGAAGGTCTTCGGTTCGGCATACAGCCCGACGCGCAGCTGCCCCTTGTCGTGCTGAACGCCTTTGAGGACGACTTCCAGTTGCTCGGCATAGCTGGGCGAGGCGGCCAGCATGGCGAGCGCGCCGAGGATTAGCGTGGACTTCATGATCGCTCCGTTACGGTGGTCTGAGCGCTCAATCGAAATCGATGCTGGCCGGTTTGGCAATCGGCATTTCGGCGGCCGACCAGGCATCGAAGCCGCCTGCGAGCGAACTGACCTTCAGATAGCCCATCTCCTTGAGCGACAGCGCCGCAAGCGCAGCGCGGCCGCTGGTCTTGCAATAGATGAACAACTGGAGGTCGCGTGCGGCCAGCTCCGGCGTCGCCGTGAGCTTGAACTCAAGGACGCCGCGCGGAATGTTGATGGCGCCCGGGATATGGCCGTTGGCGTACTCGTCCGGCTCGCGAACATCGATCAGCACGTCGGCGGCATTGATCGCTGCTTGTGCCTCGCTGAGCTGTACCTCGTGGATCTGCGGCCTGGCCAATTCGACCAGATCATGAGCTGTGCGCATCGTTGACTCCTCGTTGAGCTATTCCGGCGGTTCGCTCGCCGTTGGCGGTATGCACGGAGGCGATGAAAGCGGGATCGAGTGCTTTCAGCGCTTCGTACTGGCTGATGAAGACCTGGCCACCGAAATGGTGCAGGAACGGCGCCTGACGCAGGCGATCCATCACCGGTCCCTTGACCTCCGAAAGGTGCAGCTGCACGCCGGCAGCGTGCAGGCGCTGGGCGATGGCTTCGAGGCTCTCCAGCGCGCTGGCGTCGATCAGGTTCACCCCAGGGCACATCAGCACCAGATGCCGTGTGCCCGGTCGCGCCTCGATCAACGCGGCGACACGATCCTCGAGATAGCGGGCATTGGGGAAATACAGGCTCTCGTCGACGCGCAGGCTCAGGACCGTTGGGCTCTGTCTGACCGGGAAGCGCTCGACGTTGCGAAAGTGTTCGGTGCCCGGCAGCAGGCCGACCACCGCCATATGAGGCTGGCTGGTGCGCCAGAGGAACAGCAGCAGTGAGAGCCCGACGCCGAGCACTATGCCCACCTCGACGCCGATCACCAGTACGCCGAGCATGGTGGCGATCATCGCGCTGGCATCCTGACGGGAGTACTGCCAGGTTCGTTTCAATGCCGTCAGGTCGACCAGGCTGAGCACCGCCACGATTATCGTCGCGGCCAGCACGGCGTGTGGCAGGTTGCGAAACAGGGGCGTGAAGAACAGTACGGCGATGCCAATGCCGATGGCCGTGAGGGCGCCGGCTAGCGGCGTCTGAGCTCCGGCATCGAAGTTGACTACCGAGCGGGCGAATCCGCCGGTCACCGGAAAGCCGCCGCTCAATGCGGCGGCGAGGTTGGCGCTCCCCAGCGCGATCAGCTCCTGATTCGGCTCGATGCGCTCGCGGCGTTTGGCAGCCAGCGTCTGTGCGACCGATACCGATTCGACGAAGCCGATCAGGCTGATCAGCACGGCCGCCGGGAGCAGTGCCTCGGCCAGCTGCAGATCCAGCGGCGGCAGGGTGAACGTCGGTAGGCCCTGGGGGATCGCGCCGACGACCTTTACCCCTCTTTCGTCCAGATCCAGCAGGGTGACGACCGCGATGGCGACCAGTAGCGCGAATACCGGGGCGATGCGCGTCAGGGTCGCGGCCAGCCCTGCTCGCAGACCAAGCGCTTGCAGCAGGCGCCCGGCCCGCGTGCGGGCCAGGAACATGAACAGCAGCGTGGTGCCGCCGATGGCCAGGGTGGGCCCGTGCGCCTGCGGCAATGCCGTCACCAGTTCGGCGAGCAGCGCCGGCGCGTTATCGCCCTGCAGCGAGACGCCGAGCAGGTGCTTGAGCTGACCCAGCGCGATCAGCAGGGCCGATGCGCTGATGAAGCCGGAGATCACCGGGTGGCTCAGAAAACTGGCGAGAAAGCCCAGGCGCAGCAGCGCCATCAGCAGCAGGAAGGCGCCGGATAGTGCCGCCAGCAACAGTGCGGCACCGATGTATTCGGCGCTGCCGACGGGATACCAGGGGGCGATAGCGGTAGCGGTCATCAGCGACACCACCGCCACCGGGCCGACGGCTAGCGTACGGCTGGTGCCGAACAGGGTGTAGGCCAGCAGCGGCAGAATGCTCGCGTAGAGGCCGGACACCGGCGGCAACCCGGCGAGCAAGGCATAGGCGAGGCTCTGCGGAATCAGCATCAGCGTAACGATCAGTGCGGCCGTCAGGTCCTTGCCCGCCGCCTGACGGTCGTAGTGGCGCAGCCAGCTCAGGCAGGGCAGCAGGCGGCTGGCTCTGACGTTCATGAACACACTCCCATGGGTGATCAGCGCGGGCCTAGAGTGCGTCCAGAGGGATTTTCAGGTAGCGCGTGCCGTTGCTTTCCGGCGCTGGTAGCTGCCCGGCGCGCATGTTGATCTGCACCGATGGCAGGATCAGCGCGGGCATGTCCAGCGTGGCGTCGCGCTCGTTGCGCATGGCGACGAAGGCTTCTTCGCTGATGCCATCACGCACGTGCACGTTGCGCTGGCGCTCTTCGCCGATGGTGGTTTCGAAGAGAAACTGCTCGCGCCCCGGAGCCTTGTAGTCATGGCACATGAATACGCGGGTGAAGTCCGGCAGCTGGAACAGACGCTGGATCGAACGATAGAGCGTCCGAGCATCGCCGCCGGGGAAGTCGCAGCGGGCCGTGCCATAGTCGGGCATGAACAGCGTATCGCCGGCGAACACGGCATCGCCGATCAGGTAGCTCATGCAGGCGGGGGTGTGACCAGGCGTATGAATGGCGCGCGCGGCGATCTCGCCGATCTGAAAGCGCTCGCCGTCGTCGAACAAGTGATCGAACTGGCGGCCGTCCGTGTAGAAATCGGCCCCGGCATTGAACAACTTGCCGAAGGTTTCCTGCACTTGGGTGATGTGATTGCCAATGGCGATGCGGCCGCCCAGCTGCTCGCGGATATAAGCCGCCGAACTCAGGTGGTCGGCATGCACATGCGTCTCCAACAGCCACTGCAGGCTCAGCCCGTGCTCGCGGATGTAGCCGATCAGGCGGTCGGCGCTTGCGTGCGAGGTGCGACCGGCCGCCGGATCGTAGTCCAGCACCGGGTCGATCACGGCGCAGGCGCCTGTCTGCGGGTCGCTGACCACGTAGCTGTAGGTGAAGGTGGCGGTGTCGAAGAAGGCTTCGATCTGAGCAGTCATCTGGCGGCCTCGCGTGCTTCATACCCAAGGGGGTATCTGAGTGCTCCGAATGATAACTCGCAGTTTGGTTATATGCTTAGCTCGATTTTTCATTAGCAGCCGGACGGGGCTAGCGTGCGGATATTTGCGGCGAGGGTCAGCGTAAAGGGCCGCTTGTGCCGTCTCGAATGATCTGGCCATCGACCAGCTCGACTGTTCTCGGGCACGCCTCTGCCAGGCGCGGATCGTGCGTGACGACGAGAATGGCGCAGCCAAACTCGTCATTGATCCGGTGAAAGAGCTCGAAGACGCTCTGCGCGGTGCGGCTGTCGAGGTTGCCTGTCGGTTCGTCGGCCAGCAGCAGAGGCGGGCGGGTGACCAGCGCCCGAGCGATCGCCACCCGTTGTTGCTGGCCGCCCGACAGCTGCGTGGGTTTCTGCTCGGCGAAGCGCTCGAGGCCGACCTGGTCGAGCAGTTCACGCGCGAGCTCGGTCTGCTCGCGCCCCGGTTTGCCCTGGCGGATCATCAGCGGCATGAGCACGTTGTCGAGCACGCTGAAAGCCGAGATCAGGTGATGGAACTGGAACACGAAGCCGATCGCCTGGTTGCGCATGTGCGTGCGGGTGGTGTCGTCCGCGGTGGCGGTCGGCTGGCCGAGCAGGTAGAGCTCGCCCTCGGTCGGCGTGTCGAGCAGGCCGATGATATTGAGCAGCGTGCTCTTGCCCGAACCGGACGGGCCGATCAGCGCGGCCAGCTCGCCGCGCTCCAGCTGCAGGTCGATCCCATGCAGCACTTCGGTTTCCAGCGTTGTGCCGATATTGAAAGACTTGCGCACGCCGGCCAGGCGCAGCACCGGAGCGGATGGCCTGGGCGCGAAGGGTTGTTCAGACATAACGGATTGCCACGGCCGGATCGTAATGCGCGGCGCGTCTCGCAGGTGCCGCGGCCGCGAGTACGCCAGTGAGGGTGGCCACCAGCATCGCCAGTGGTACCAGCGTCGGGTCTACCGGAATTTCGAACAGCCGAGGCCCGAAGAGGTTGAACACCTGCACCAGCGACCAGCCGACCGCGCCGCCACAGGCCGAGCCGACCAGCCCGAGCAGCCCGCCTTGCAGCAGGAACACCCTGAGAATCTGCCCGCGCGGGCTGCCCATGGCGCGCAGGATGCCGATCTCGCGGGTGCGTTGCACCACACTCACCGCTAGTACGCTGGCAATGCCGAAGGCCACCGAGATGCCGACGAAGATGCGGATCATCTCCGTGGTCATGCTCTGCGAGGCGAGAGCATTGAGCAGTTGGCCATTGGTCGCCATCCAGCTTTCGGCCTTCTGCCCGGTCAGCCGGGCGAGGCGGGCGGCGATGCGCTCGGCCTCGAACAGCTCGCCGATGCGCGTATCGATCACGGTGACGCCGCCGGGCAGGTCGAGCAGGGTCTGCGCCTGTTTCAGATCGAGATAGATGTAGCGCTCGTCCAGCTCGCGCACGCCGAGACGAAACACGCCGGCGATGTCCACCACAGCTTCGCGTCCATCGCCAGCGTCCAGGCGCAGCTTGTCGCCAAGCGCGAGGCCCAGGTCTTCGGCCAGCTCGGCGCCGATCACCGCGTGGCCGGCGCCGACGCGCAGCTCGCCGGCGATCAGGTCGTCACTCAGCGGGATGATGCGCTGATAACGCTCCGGGTCGATGCCGATCAGCGCGACCGAGGCGCGCGCCACGCCGCGGCGGGCGATGGCCGGGCCGCTGATGACCGGGGACACGGCGAGTACGTCGCGGTCGCGGTCGAGCACGTCGCGTACTTGCTGCCAGTTGAGGATCGAGCGCAGGCGCTGCGCGCGCGGGCTCTCTAGCACCAGGTCATAGCTGCCTGGCGTCCCAGGCAGCACGCGGTTGGCTTCATCGGGCGGGAGGATGCGGATGTGCGCCTGGGTGCCGAGGGTGCGTTCGATCACGTTCGCCTGCAGGCCGGTGATCAAAGCGGTGATGAACACGATGACCGCCGATCCGACGGCGATGCCGAAAACGATCAGCAGCGTCTGCATGCGATTGTCGAAGAGAAAGCGCAGCGCGATACGCCATTCGGTCCAGAGCGAGTCGGCCAGGCGCATGTGTCAGCTACCGGCGCCAGGGATCGGCTGCTCGCGGATGCGCACCCGCTGCCCTGGTTCGGCCTCGCCGACGAGCACCAGCTGGCCCTCTTCGAGGCCTTCGGCGATCTCGCTCATGGCGGTACCGAGCAGGCCGAGGCGAACCGTGACAGGCTCGGCGTGGCCGTCGCGCACGCGCAACACTTCAGCGGTTGAGCCGCTGCGCTGGCGCAGTGCATCGTTGGGCAGCACGAGAGCCTGCTCGCGACGCCCGGTCTCGATGTTCACCGACACCGTCATGCCCTGGCGCAGCGCGTCGGCAGGCTCGAGCAGTTGCAGGTGGACGTCGATGGTGCCGCGAGCGGTGTCGACGCTCGGTGCGATGAAGCTGACCTCGGCGCGGTACGGTCGGTCAGGATAGGCATCGGCGATGACCAATGCCTGCTGGCCGATGGCAACCGGTGCCAGATTCTTCTCATCCAGCGGCAGGAGGATCTCGCGGCTATCGGCGCGGGCGATTTCCAGCAGCGTGCGGCCCGGCTGTACCAGGTCGCCGGGCTCGACGTTGCGTCGCTGCACGATGCCGTCGAAGCCGGCCAGGATGCGTGTACGCGCCAGGGCCGTGCGGGCGGCCTCGAGCCGCTCACGCAGGATGCGTTCTTCGCTGCCATCGGCGGCCAGCGCAGCGGCGGCCAGCCGGGCGCGATCACGGATCACACGCGCAGCCAGCTCGGCGCGGCGTGCCTGCTCCAGCGCCTCGGCCGATAGCAGCTTGCGCGCCTGCAATTTTTCGCGACGCTCGAGCTCGCGCTGCGCCTGCAGCAGGTTGCTTTGCGCGTCCTCCAGGGTTGCCTCGGCCTGCGGCCGGCTGGAGTCGACCAACTGGCGCAGCGCAGCCTCGGCCTCGCGCAGGCGAGCAGTCTGTTCCTCGTCGCGCAATTCGAGCAGCAGGTCGCCCTTGCGCACGCGGTCGCCCTCGCGCACATGTCGCGCGGTGACCACCCCGGTAATCTCGCTGCCGACCTGGGCGACGGACTGGTTGTCGACCTCGCCACTGGCCACCACGCGCTGGACCAGCGGGCGCATTTCCACGCGGTAGGCGGTCAACAGCGGGCCGCGCCACTGCAGCCAGAAGAACCAGGCGGCCAGCAGCGCGAGCAGCAGGACGACCAGATAGGCGGGGCGGAGGGATTTGCTGAGCGGCAAGGTAGACGACTCCTGACGGATGCGCCGGTTGGATTTGGGCAAGCTTAAGAGCAAAACCGCCCGACGGTACACAGGGCGCTGGCCAGATGATGTCCGAGGCTATGCGAAGGCGGCGTCTATCACGGCCATAGGCGGTTTGCCGCGGGCCTTCGTCGCTACAATGGCGCCACTCTCTCCGGCAAGGCAGTTCACCAATGGCAAACACCCAAAGCCCCGCTTCGACACTGCGTGCAGCCTGGATCGCCCAGGCACAGGCCAGCCCCTGGGTCACCGCCGGCCTCGGTGGCTCGCTGCTCGCCGTGCTCGTGCTGCTGCTGGCCAGCGGCTACAACGCGCTCGACAACGGCGACCAGGGCAACCTGCGCTATGCCTTGGCCGGAGGATCGGCGGGGTTCGCCGCGACGGCGTTCGGCGCGTTGCTTGCCATCGGGTTGCGCACTGTCTCGCAGCGCACCCAGGACAGCCTGCTTGGCTTTGCGGCCGGCATGATGCTCGCGGCAGCCTCGTTCTCCTTGATCCTCCCGGGGCTGGCCGCCGGCGAGGAGATCCTGGGCAACAGCAGCCTCGCTGCGGTCACCGTGGTACTCGGCCTGGGCCTGGGGGCCTTGCTGATGCTCGGCCTGGATCGCTTCACCCCGCACGAGCACGCCAGTACCGGGCCGTGCGGGCCGGATTGCGAGCGGCTCAACCGCGTCTGGCTGTTCGTTTTCGCCATCGCCCTGCACAACCTGCCCGAGGGCATGGCGATCGGCGTCAGTTTCGCCAACGGCGACATGAGCGTCGGCCTGCCGCTGACCACGGCGATTTCGATCCAGGATATCCCCGAGGGGCTGGCGGTCGCGCTGGCGCTGCGAGCCGTCGGCCTTTCGGCTCTAGTCTCGGCGCTGGTTGCCGCCGCTTCGGGGCTGATGGAGCCGCTCGGCGCGCTCGTCGGCATGGGCATCTCGACCGGTTTTGCCATTGCCTATCCGGTCAGCCTCGGGCTGGCGGCCGGTGCGATGATCTTCGTCGTCTCCCACGAAGTCATCCCGGAGACCCATCGCAACGGGCACCAGACCCCGGCAACCATCGGCCTGATGATCGGCTTCGGCGTGATGATGTTCCTCGACACCGCACTGGGCTGAGCGGGCGCCTCAGTTGCCGGGCGCGGTCTGCATCACCAGTTCCACTCGCCGGTTGCCGGCTCGGCCGGCAGCGCTGGCGTTGTCGGCCAGCGGCCGGGTATCGGCAAAGCCGGTGGCGCTCATGCGCGTGGCCGCGATGCCGTTGAGTTGCAGATAGCGCACGACGCTGCTGGCACGTGCCGAAGACAGCTCCCAGTTCGACGGAAAGCGTGCCGTGCTGATCGGCAGGTTGTCGGTATGGCCTTCGACGAGGATGCGATACGCGTTGCCGGCCAGTGTTGGCACCAGGCGGTCAAGCACATCCAGGCCGGCCTCTGCCAGCTCGGCCTCGGCGGAGGCGAACAGCAGCTCACTGCTGATGCGAAAGCTGATGCTGCCCTCGTTGACGATGACCTCGATACCCTCGCCGAGATCGGACGCGAGCGCGTGCTCCTGGGGCGGCGCGACCGGTTCCGGCGCAGGGGGCGTGGCGACGACGATCGGAGCGATCGCTGCACCGGGCAACGGTTGCGCGGCCAATGGCGTGCCGAGCGCCGCCGCGTCGGCTGCAGGCGGCTGCTCGGCATGCCCGTCGCCCTTGCCAGCCAGGGCAAGCAGCACCACCAGCATCACCAAGAGCAGGGTGATGGTGTCCAGGTAGGTCAGCAGCCAACCCTCCTGTTCTTCTTCGCGCGGGGCTTCGACATGCCACTTGCCGAAGCGACCTCCGCCGGCCGAGGGGCTCACCTCAGGCGCCCTCGACGCTGCGGGCGCGCGGGGGCGGCGCCTTGCCGTCGCGAATCTCGTCGTCATGGTGGGCGATGAACGACTTGAGCGTCTCGCGCATGTACGCCGGGCTGCGCTTGTTGCACATCATCGAGATGCCCTGCATCACCAGGTTCATCAGCGCGACGCGCTGCTCGGTACGTCGTTCGAGCTTCACCGCGACCGGCTTGAGGATCAGGTTGGCCAGCAGCACGCCGTAGAACGTGGTCATCAGGGCAACGGCGAGGCTGCGGCCGATCTCGGCCATGTCGCCGCTGCCGAGCAGGAACATCAGGTTGATCAGCCCGACCAGTGTGCCGATCATGCCGAACGCCGGCGCATAGCTGGCCATGGCGCGGAACAGCTGTGCCTCGGCGGCTTCCCGCGCGCGGAGGCGTGCGATACGCCACTGCATCAGATCGATGATGTCTTCCTCGGGCGTGTTGTCGATCACCAGCTGCACGCCCGTGCGCAGGAAGGGGTTGCCGACCTTTTCCAGCGCGCGTTCGACCGCTGGCAGGTCGCCGCCGATCCACAGCCGCGAGATCTGCACCAGTTCTTCCAGGTCCTGGCGGGTATACAGGCGCTCGTTGCGCAGCACTGTCCAGATCAGGCCGAAGACGCGCATCACTTCGCGCAGGGGGTAGCTGATGAAGGTGGCCGCCAGGGTGCCGACCACCACGATGCCGAGGCTGGGCAGGTCGACGAACAGCGCGGGCTCGCGCGCGGCGAAAAGCATCACCACGCTGAGCAGCGCAACGCTGGCGACGATGCCGATAAGGGTAGAGGGATTCATCAGGGCTCCGGGGCGGGCGCGCAGGCGCAAGCAGTCTTCCGGAGATTCGGCCGGGAACCGGGCAACTTTAGCCCGGCTTGGCCCGGCGCGGCGTGGCAGAGCCCTCGCGGTGGGTCAGAGGTGCTCCAGCAGCCGGCGAGCGGCCTCCTGCCCGCTGAGCCAGGCACCCTCGACGCGTCCGGACAGGCACCAGTCGCCGCAGGCATAGATGCCGAGCCCGGCGTCGGCCAGCGCTCCCCATTCATGGCTCTGTGCCGGTCGCGCGTAGAGCCAGCGGTGCGCCAGGGTGAAGGTGGGGGCGGGCACCACGCAGTCGATCAGCTCGGCGAAGGCGCCATGCAGATGCTCGATGATCGCCTCGCGCGAGTGATCCAGGTGCTGGCGACTCCAATTGCTGGTGGCATGCAACACCCAGGTATCAGGCTGCCCATCACGGCCGGGTTTGCTGCTGTTGCGGGCGAACCAGTCGAGCGCGTCGTCGCGCACGAAGCAGCCATCGACCTCGGTGGCCAGCGGCGTGGAGAAGCCCAGCGCGACGGCCCAGGTCGGCTCCATCGCCACGCTCGCGGCCACCGCGGCGAGTTTCGGCGCGCCCGCGAGCAAGGCACTGGCCTGCGGCGCCGGCGTGGCGACGATGACCTGGCTGAAGGGGCCGTGGCTCGCCCCGCTGGCGTCGACCAGGGTCCAGTTCTCCTCGCCGCGAAACGCCTCGGTGATGCGGCAGCTGAAGGTCACCGGCAGGTCGGCCAGCAGGCCGCGGGTGATGGCGCTCATCCGTGGTACGCCGACCCAGCGCAGCTGCTCGTCGGCAGACGGGGCGAGCTGGCCCTCACGGGCCTGGTGCAGATGCGGCGTCCAGGGCGCGGCCCAGCCTTCGGCCTGCCATAGCTGGACGACGTCGGTGAAGCGACGGTCACGGGCGGTGAAGTACTGGGCGCCGAGTTCGAAGGTGGCGCCCTCGGCGCTCTTGCTGCCCATGCGTCCGCCACTGCCACGGCTCTTGTCGAACAGATGCACCGCCTGGCCTGAGTCGTGCAGAAGCCGGGCGGCCGACAACCCGGCGATACCGGTGCCGATGATGGCGATGGGGGCCTTGCTCATGAATTACCTCTTCGCGGGTGGCACCGCGCCCAGGAAGAAAAGCACGGCACTAACATCAATGTATGACAGGCATTCGAACCTGTTGCTCATCCTCGAACAGACCACCCGTCCTTGCCTAGGGGGCATTTGCTCCAATTGGCTCAATGGACGACTTTGGCGAAGCCCGCGCCCAGCTGGAGGCCGCAAGCAGAGGTTGTAAGTTGGGAGCAAGCCGGTACAATGGCGCCGCTCGCCGCAAGGCGGGTTCGTTATGGTGGCCCTGCCGGTCCCCCCGCAACGATCAGCCGTGAACCCGGTCAGGCCCGGAAGGGAGCAGCCGCAGCGGTGACATTGTGTGCCGGGGTGTGGCTGGTGGGGTCACCTCCATAACGCCTTCTCGAAATCCCTTTCTCTTCGCGTTCGTCGGTCTTTGTCGGTCGGTGACGTGTTCGCATATCCTTACGCCCCTTTTCAGAGCGCACGCCGGCGGCGTGGCATCAGGAGCGATTCGTGTCGGTAAAGGCCTGCTGGGACATCTTCTGCGTCGTGGTGGACAACTACGGCGACATCGGCGTGACCTGGCGTCTGGCGCGGCAGCTGGTCGCCGAATACGACCAGCAGGTCCGGTTGTGGGTCGATGACCTGGAAACCTTTGCGCGCCTCTGTCCCGGCGCCAGCGCCGAGGCGGCGCAACAATGGCAGCAGGGCGTCGAGATTCGCCTGTGGCCGCAGCCCTGGTGCGATGCCGAGCCGGCCGATGTCGTCATCGAGGCGTTCGCCTGTGATCTGCCGCCGTCCTACATCAATGCGATGACCGCCAGTGGCAGACGGATTCTCTGGCTGAACCTCGAGTACCTCAGTGCCGAGGACTGGATCGTCGGCTGCCACGCGCTGCCTTCGCTGCAATCCGGCGGGCTGCAGAAGTACTTCTTTTTTCCGGGCTTCGAGGCCGCCACCGGCGGGCTGATTCGTGAGGCCGATCTGCTCGGGCGGCGTGACGATTTCCGTCGCGAAGGTCGTGCGGCGGCTTTCCTGGCGAGTCTCGGCGTGCGGCTGGAGCCCGAGGCGCGGCTGCTGTCGCTGTTCGCCTATGAAAACGGCGCGGTGGCCGGGTGGCTGGACGCCCTGGCCTGCGATTCGCGGCCCAACCAGCTGCTGGTGCCCGAAGGGCGCGTGTTGGGCGATGTCGCAGGCTGGCTGGGCGAGCCCGCCGCCGCGGCCGGCCAGCGCTTCGTTCGCGGCACACTGACGCTCGATGTGGTGCGCTTCATGACCCAGGAGGAATACGACCAACTGCTGTGGAGCTGCGATTTCAACGCGGTGCGTGGCGAGGAGTCGTTCATTCGCGCGCAGTGGGCGGGTCGTCCGCTGGTCTGGCACATCTACCCGCAGGAGGACGACGCCCACTGGGTCAAGCTCGGGGCGTTTCTCGACCTCTACTGTCACGGCCTGAGCGCGCCGGCCGAAGCGGCTCTGCGCGGGTTCTGGCGCGCCTGGAACAGTGGCGAGGGCAGCGCCGCGGCGTGGCGTGCCTTGCTGGGCCAGTACGACGAGCTGCTCGCACACGCCGAGCAGTGGACCGGCAAGCAGGTGGCCAATGGCGATCTGGCGGGAAAACTGGTGTTCTTCCATACCGATTGGCTATGATGTGCGGCCTGTTTTTTGTCTCCCATTTTCTCCGGATATTCGTATGAAAACCGCACAAGAGTTTCGTGCCGGCCAAGTGGCCCTGATCAACGGCGAGCCCTGGGTCATCCAGAAAGCCGAATTCAACAAGTCCGGCCGCAACGCTGCCGTGGTCAAGATGAAGCTGAAGAACCTGCTCAACGGCCAGGCTACCGAAACCGTGTACAAGGCTGACGACAAGTTCGAGCCGGTCATCCTCGAGCGCAAGGAAGTGACCTACTCCTACTTCGCCGATCCGATGTACGTGTTCATGGACACCGAGTTCAATCAGTACGAGATCGAGAAGGAAGACCTCGGCGACGCGCTGAACTTCGTCGAAGACGGCATGCAGGACGTCTGCGAAGCCGTGTTCTACAACGATCGCGTGATCTCCGTCGAAATGCCGACCAGCATCGTGCGCCAGATCGCCTACACCGAGCCGGCCGTACGCGGCGACACCTCGGGCAAGGTGATGAAGACTGCCAAGCTGAACAATGGCTACGAGCTGAAAGTGGCCGAGTTCTGCGATATCGGCGACTACATCGAGATCGACACCCGCACCGGCGAGTACAAGTCCCGCGCCAAGGTCTGAGACCGGCGGCGACTGAACGATCGAAAAAGCCCGGCCATGTGCCGGGCTTTTTCTTGCCTGCCTTCCGGGCGGCCGCGGCGGAGCACGGCCGCCAACGCTCAGGAGGCCCAGATCAGGCCGATCAGGCCATAGCAGAGCAGGGTGACGAAGAACACGCCGAACAGGTTCAGGGCGAAGCCGGCCTTGATCATCGACTGGATACGCATCTCGCCGGTGCCGAAGACGATAGCGTTCGGCGGAGTCGCCACCGGCATCATGAAGGCGCAGCTGGCAGCGATTGCGGCCGGGATTGCCAGCATCTGCGGCGGCAGGCCCTGTGCCACGGCGAGCGCGCCGAGCAGCGGCAGGAATGCCGCGGCGGTTGCCGTGTTCGAGGTGATCTCGGTCAGAAAGGTGATCACCAGCGCGACCAGGCCGATCATCAGGATCAGCGGCAGCATGTCGAGGCCGCCGAGGCTCTGCGCGATCCATTCGGCCAGTCCGGAGGCGCCGATGACGCCGGCCAGCGACAGGCCACCACCGAACAGCAGCAGCACGCCCCAGGGCAGCTTGTTGGCGGTCTGCCAGTCGAGCAGGAAGGTACGCTCCTGGACGTTGGCCGGAATCAGAAACAGCAGCAGGGCGGCGCCGATGGCGATGCTGGTGTCGTTCAGCCCCGGGAGATGCTCGGCCAGCAGCGGTTGGAAGATCCAGGCGAGTGCCGCCAGGGTGAAGATCAGGGCGACCAGCTTTTCCTGGCGCGACATGGGCCCGAGGGCGGCCATCTCCTGTTGCAGCATGCTGCGACTGTCGCCACCGGACAGGCGGAAGCCGCCGCGTGTGAGCCACCACCACGTAAAGAGCAGCATGCCGGCCGTTACCGGCACGCCGAGCAGCATCCACTGGCCGAAGCCGATGTGTACGTCATGGTTCTCGCGCAGGAACGCCGCGAGCAGCGCGTTGGGCGGCGTGCCGATCAGCGTGGCGATGCCGCCGACGCTGGCGGCGTAGGCGATGCCCAGCAGCAGGGCGGTGGCGAAGCGTTCGCTCTGCTCCCGTGCGCTGCCCTCGGTCAGCAGGCCGATCACTGACAGGCCGATGGGCAGCATCATGATGCTGGTGGCGGTATTGCTCACCCACATGCTGATAAAGGCGGTGGCGATCATGAAGCCGGCAATCTGCCGGCTCGGCTGGTTGCCGACTGCCAGCAGCGTGGCCAGCGCGATGCGCTTGTGCAGGTTCCAGCGCTGCATCGCCAGACCGAGCAGGAAGCCACCGAGGAACAGGAAGATCGTCGGGTTGGCATAGGGGGCGGTGGCCTTGGCGAGGCTGTCGATGCCCAGCAGCGGAATCAGCAGGACCGGCAACAGCGAGGTGGCCGGAATCGGGATGGCTTCGGTCGACCACCAGACGGCCATCATGGCGGCCATGCCGACGGTGCGCCAGGCCGTTTCCGATAGGCCCGCCGGCGGGTCGGTCAGCAGGCAGGCGCCCAGCAGCAGTGGCCCGAGGAACAGGCCGATCCAGGCGGCGAGGACCGCGGCCCGGTGTTGCGATGCATCAGACATTTGAAAGGACAACCTCTACAGCGATGAACAAAAGCGTGCACACCCGTGGTGTAAACACCCGGGGGCGGGATTGGTTCGCTCGGAAGGCTCCGCAGGGGGAGCGTGGTCGGCTGCCGGATGCGCTCCGGCAGCCGCGAAGGGCGCGTCAGCCGACGCGTAGCTGCTTGAGCGTCTCGGCGATCATGAACGCCAGCTCGAGCGACTGGTCGGCATTCAGCCGCGGATCGCAGTGCGTGTGGTAGCGGTCGCACAGGCCGGCCTCGGTGACCGGGCGCGAGCCGCCGATGCACTCGGTGACGTTCTGCCCGGTCATTTCGATATGAATGCCGCCCGGGTAGCTGCCTTCGGCTCGGTGTACCTCGAAGAACTGCCGCACCTCGGCGAGGATGCGCTCGAAGTCACGCGTCTTGTAACCGCTGGACGCCTTCATGGTATTGCCGTGCATCGGGTCCGAGCTCCACAGCACCTGGCGACCCTCGTTCTGCACGGCGCGGATCAGCCGTGGCAGATGATCCTCGACCTTGTCGGCCCCCATGCGCACGATGAGGTTCAGGCGGCCCGGATCGTTGTCCGGGTTGAGCAGGTCGATCAGGCGCAAGAGATCATCGGTGGCGATGCTCGGCCCGACCTTGACCCCGATCGGGTTGCCTACGCCGCGCAGGAATTCGACGTGCGCGCCGTCGACCTGGCGGGTGCGGTCACCGATCCAGAGCATGTGCGCGGAGCAGTCGTACCAATGGCCGGTGAGGCTGTCCTGGCGCACGAAGGCTTGCTCGTAGTTCAGCAGAAGCGCCTCGTGGGCGGTGAAGAAGCTCGTCTCGCGCAGCTGCGGCGCATCGTCCAGACCACAGGCGCGCATGAAGCGCAGGGTTTCGTCGATGCGCGCGCCGAGCTGGTGGTACTTCTCGGCCATCAGCGAGTTGGCGATGAAGTCGAGGTTCCACTGATGGACCTGATGAAGATCGGCGAAGCCGCCCTGGGCGAAGGCACGCAAAAGGTTCAGCGTGGCGGTGGACTGGTGGTAGGCCTGCAGCAGGCGCTCGGGGGCCGGCACGCGGCTGGTGCTGTCGAAACCGATGCCGTTGACGATGTCGCCGCGGTAGGCCGGCAGAGACACCTCGCCAATGGTCTCGCTGCCGGACGAGCGTGGCTTGGCGAACTGGCCGGCCATGCGCCCGACCTTCACCACCGGGCAGCCGGCGGCAAAGGTCATGACGATGGCCATCTGCAACAGCACCTTGAAGGTGTCGCGGATCTTCGTCGCGGAGAATTCGGCGAAGCTTTCGGCGCAGTCGCCGCCCTGCAGCAGGAACGCCCGGCCCTGGGTGACTTCGGCGAACTGCCGACGCAGCTCACGGGCCTCGCCGGCGAACACCAGCGGCGGCAGCGCCGCAAGATTATTTTCGACGCGTGCCAGCGCGGCGGCGTCCGGGTATTCGGGTTGCTGCTCGATGGGCTTTTCGCGCCAGCTAGACGGGCTCCAGGAAGTGGTCATGGTCGTTCCGGGGTCAGAAGAGTGCGGCGATGTTAGCGCAACAAACCGGCGCCCGCTGATAGTCCACGCCTGGCGCTTGCTAACATTGCGCGGTCTCGAGGAGAACCTGATGCACAGAGAAGAGCGGCTGCTGGCCGAGGTAACCGATGAATACGGCCTGATCCGCGTGCTCGAGGTGGGCGACTACCGCTTTCTCGAATTCGGCGCCGAGGTCGAGCAGAGCTGTGTATTCAGCGCCGATCCCGCCTGGCTCGAATATGACTACACGCGGGCCATGCTGCTTGGCGCGCTGGCTCACGAGGCACCGGAGACCGCGCTGTTTCTCGGGCTCGGTGCCGGCAGCCTGACCCAGGCCTGCCTGAAATACCTGCCGCTCGAGGATGTCGAGGCCATCGAGCTGCGTCCGGCCGTGGTGGAGCTGGCACGCAGCCATCTGGGCCTGGCCGATGATCCGCGACTGTACATCCGCGTCGGCGATGCGCTGCAGCTGCTCGACAGCGCGGAAACGGCGGACCTGATCTTTCTCGATCTCTACACCGATACGGGGCCTGCCGCCGCGCACCTGGCCTGGGATTTCCTGCGTCGCTGCCAGGGCAAGCTCAATCCCGGCGGCTGGCTGGTGATCAATCAGTGGGGCACCTCGGAGAACAAGCCGCTTGGTGCGGCCTTGCTGCGTGGCCTGTTCCATCGCCACTACTGGGAATGCCCGGTCGCCGAAGGCAACGTGGTGCTGCTGGTGCCAGCCGAGCTGGAGCAATCCCTCGATCGGACGCGCCTGCAGGCGCGCGTCGAGGCCTTGGCGCCGCGGCTCGGCTATTCGCTGCAGCCGCTGCTCGAGGTGCTGCGGCCGGCCAGCTGAGCTGCACCAGCCTGGGGCGCGCTTCGCTGCCCGGGTGCGACAGCTGCACATTTTCAGTGCGGCGTCTGCGCCAGGCCAGCTGACGCGAAGCGGAGTCGTCGCGACAAGCCGGTAGCCGGAGGAGCTGGCCGAGTAATTGCAAAGTGCCAGCTCTGTTTTCCGCGCAACCAGGAGCTCGCCAGTGCCCGACCTCAAAAGCCACCGTATGCATCTCTCGCCCGCCGAACGCGGCTGGCTGCCCTGGTTCGGGCGCAGCGGAAAGCTGGCGATGGGGTGGTCCTGCTGGCTCAATCGTGGTCGCTACGCCGGCGTCGAGCAGATCTTCGAGGGAATCGCCGAAACCCGGGTACGCTTGCTCCAGCAATGGGTGACGGCGCATTGGGAGCATCTTGCCGACACCGTCGCCAGCTTCGGAGAGGAGGCCATACGCGCCGATGGCGCCTCGCTCGAGAGCAAGCGCGCACAGCTGCCGGACATCGCCGAGTTGTTCGTGGTCGACACGAATGGCTGCGTGATGGCCTCGACCCGCACTGCGCAGGTCGGTACCCGGGTCGATGCGCGGGCCCTGGCCGCCGGGCTGCGCGCGCCGTTCCTGCATGGACCGTACCTTGACCCTGCAACCCTGGCGATGGGGCCGACCACCTCGCGTTTCCATGATGCCGTGACGCTGATGTTCTACCAGCCACTGCAGGCGGGCGGGCAGACGCTTGGGTGCCTGTGCGCGCGGGTGCCGAACGACGTACTCGGCGACCTCATCCAGCGCGAGGCCGGACACATCTACCCGGAGTCCGGCGACAACTACCTGTTCATGGTCGAGTCGCGCTTCGACCGTGCTATCCAGCCGGGCACGGCACTGTCGCGCTCGCGCTTCGAGGATTCCACCTTCAGCCATGGCGAGAACCTCAAGAGCGGCGTGCATACGCGCTGGGGCACGGTCCGCGTGCAGGCGCATACCGAACTGGAGTTGCGTTTCACCGACCCGGCCACCGGCCAGCTGCATCCGGGTGTCCGCGAAACCATCGCCCAGGGCGACAATCTTTTCGTGAGCTATCCGGGCTACTCGGACTACCGCCATATTCCCGTGGTCGGCAAGGGCGTGACCTTTCAACTGGCGGGTTCGCCCGATCGTTGGGGCATGATGTGCGAGGCGGACCTGGAAGAGGTCTATCGACGCCGCTCGCTGTCGGTCGGGCTGATGCGCACCTACCTGGTCACCGTTACCACGCTGTTCTGCCTGGGTACGCTGCTGCGCACCTTCAGCGGCCTGCCGGAGCTGGTGCTGACGCTCCTCGAAGCGGTACTGCTGCTCACCGGCGCCTCGGTGTTCGCCGCCTTCGGCCCGCGCCGGCTGGCGGCACGCATGCAGGCGCTGACCGACGTCATCCGCACGCTTGCAGAGGGCGAGGGCAATCTGCGCCAGCGCGTCGACGTGCAGCACCTGGCGCACGATGAAAGCGGCGAGCTGGGGCGCTGGCTGAACAGCTTCGTCGACAGCCTGGACACCGTGGTCGGCCAGGTGATCCACGTCTCGCAGCATGTACGTCACGACAACGAGCAGATGCTCCGGCGCAGCGGCGAAGCGGGGCAGACCACGCGGGAAGTGGCCGACTCCGTTCACCAGCTCCTGGTGCTGGTCGAGCAGCAGCTCGGTGAGATCCAGCAGGCGTCGATGACCGCCGAAGAGATGAAGGCGGCCATGGATGATGTGGTGGCGCGCGCGCGCGAGCGCTTCGAGACGGTGCGGCAGGGCACCGAGTCGATTCGCGACGTGGTGTCGCGCTCGGCGCGCAGCGTCAAGCAACTCGACAGCCGCATGTCGGAGATCGACGAGATCGTCGGGCTGATCAGCGACATCACCACCCAGACCAACCTGCTTGCGCTCAATGCGGCCATCGAGGCGGCTCGTGCGGGCGAACACGGGCGCGGCTTCGCGGTGGTGGCCGGCGAGGTGCGTTCGCTGGCCCAGCGTACCGCTGGCGCCGCCGAAGACATTCGCCACAAGGTCGAGAGCCTGCAGGCCGAGACCCGCCAGGCGGTGTCCTTCATGGAAGGCGGTGTGCAGGATGTCGACAGCAGCCTGAGGCTGACGGAGGAAGCCTCCTCGGAAAACCTGCACCTGCACCAGACGGTCGAGCGCATGTTCGAGATCATCAAGCAGCTCAACGAGCGCAGCCTGCACTACGGCCAGACCATTCGCGGTGTCGACCAGGCCTCGGGCGAGATGGGCCAGACCCTCGGCGTGCTGCAGGACAGCGCCGAGCGGGTTCGGCATACCGCGGGCAAGCTGCAGCAGTTGGTCGGCCGCTTCCGGGTCAGCGCCGCCAACGAGGCGCCAGACGAGCCTCGCCGCGGCTCGTTTGGCTGATAATCGCGCCGGCAGATAAAGGGCCGGCGCCGGGGGCGTGCGGGTCGCCAGGGCGCGGCCGCTGCCTCCGGGGAGCGGCGTGACCGTTCAGGCAAAATACGCGCACAGCTTCGCGTTAATCCGGTATAGTACGCGCCGGCTGAAACCCAGCCTGCGTTCAGGTACTGCAACACACGAAGCGCTGCTTCGGCTGCTGTCCGCCCCGCGCGGACTATCCTTGACGATTCATCATCCATACGTTTTCGCAACCCCGCCGACCAGGCTGCCAGGGTGACCTTCGGGTTTTGCACGGCATGCGCAGCTTCGGAACATGGGTCTTGCGGAGCATCAGAGACAAGACCCATGACCCAGGAAATCGGCGGCTTTGCCGCACTCGGTATTCATTCCGCTGTTCTGGCTGCGATCAGCGCAGTCGGCTATGAAGAACCATCCCCCATTCAGGCCCAGGCGATCCCGGTGATCCTCGATGGCCACGACATGATCGGCCAGGCCCAGACCGGCACCGGCAAGACCGCGGCCTTCGCGCTGCCGATCCTGTCGAAGATCGACCCGGCCAAGCGTGAGCCGCAGGCGCTGATCCTCGCACCGACCCGCGAGCTGGCGCTGCAGGTGGCCACCGCCTTCGAAACCTATTCCAAGCAGCTGCCGGGTGTCGGTGTCGTCGCCATCTACGGCGGTGCGCCCATGGGCCCGCAGCTCAAGGCGATCCGCCAGGGCGCGCAGATCATCGTCGCCACCCCGGGCCGTCTGGTCGACCACCTGAGCCGCAACAGCGAGCTGCTGTCGACCATCCGCTTCATGGTCCTCGACGAAGCGGACGAAATGCTCAAGCTCGGCTTCATGGACGACCTCGAAGTGATCTTCGAGGCGATGCCGGAAAGCCGTCAGAGCGTGCTGTTTTCCGCGACCTTGCCGCATTCGATCCGCGCGATCGCCGAAAAGCACTTGCGCGAGCCGAAGCACATCAAGATCGCCGCCAAGACCCAGACCGTCGCGCGCATCGAGCAGGCGCACCTGATGGTCCACGCCGACCAGAAGATCCCGGCGGTGCTACGTCTGCTGGAGGTCGAGGATTTCGACGCACTGATCGCCTTCGTGCGCACCAAGCAGGCCACGCTGGACCTGGCCGCTGCGCTGGAAGCCAAGGGCTACAAGGCCGCTGCACTCAACGGCGACATCGCGCAGAACCAGCGTGAGCGGGTGATCGAGTCGCTCAAGGATGGCCGTCTGGACATCGTCGTGGCCACTGACGTCGCCGCCCGCGGCATCGACGTACCGCGCATCACCCACGTGTTCAACGTCGACATGCCGTACGATCCGGAATCCTACGTTCACCGCATCGGTCGTACCGGCCGCGCCGGTCGCGAAGGCCGCGCGCTGCTGCTGGTCACTCCGCGCGAACGGCGCATGCTGCAGGTCATCGAGCGCGTCACCGGGCAGAAGGTCGCCGAGGCGCGTCTGCCCGATCCGCAGCAGGTGCTCGACGCCCGCATCCGCCGGCTGACCGAGAGCCTGACGCCGCTGGTCGCTGACGCCGAGGCCAGCCACGGTGAATTGCTCGACCGCTTGATCGCCGACATCGGCTGCACGCCGCGCGCGTTGGCCGCGGCGCTGCTGCGCAAGGCCACCAACGGCCAGGCGCTGACGCTCGCCGAGGTGCAGAAAGAGCAGCCATTGGTGCCGGTCGGCGGCCCGCGCGAGCGCTCCGAGCGCAGTGATCGTGGCGAGCGCTCCGAGCGTGGCGACCGCGAGCGTCGTGCGCCGATGCCGTTGGCCGAAGGTCGCGTGCGCTGCCGCACGCCGCTGGGCGCGCGCGACGGTATCGCGGCGCGCAATCTGCTGGGCGCCATCCTCAACGAAGGTGGCCTGGCGCGCGATGCCATCGGTCGCATCCAGGTGCGCGACAGCTTCAGCCTGGTCGAGCTGCCGGAGGACGGCCTCGAGCGTCTGCTCGGCAAGCTGAAGGACACCCGCGTTGGCGGCAAGCAGCTCAAGCTGCGTCGTTATCGCGAAGACTGATCGGCGTCGCGCATCGGGAAAAGGCGAGCTTCGGCTCGCCTTTTTCGTTTCCGCTGTTCAGTGTTCGGGCTCCGGCGACAGCAGGCGGACCGGCGGCAGGCGCGGGCCGAGCTCGTTGAGCCGCTGCAGCGATTCGTTCACCACTCGGCGGTCGCGGGGGTTGCGCAGGTTGCTGTCGGCATCGCTGCGCAGCGCGCTGATTTCCGCATGCAGCGCCTGCAGCTGCACGGCGCTCTGCTCGCCATGGGCAGCGTTCTTCAGGCAGCGCAGCAGGGCAACGATCACCAGGGGGTCGTGGTTGCCGTAGGTGCGCAGCGGGCCGAGCATTTCCACCAGCAGGCGTTCGATGCCCAGCTGTGGGTAGAACAGCCGCGGCCGGCCGTCTTCCAGGCAGCCGACGTCAAAGGCGGGCACACCGCCTAGTCGACCCAGGATCACGCCGAGCAGGTTGCACACGCGAATCGCCGTGCCCGGGTCGTTGATCGATGGGCTGATCGCCTTGACGGCTACTTCGGTCATCTGGCGCATGGCGAACGAAACGTTGGACCGGGCGAATTCGTCGTCATGGAAATCGAAGCAGCTGAGCGGGGCATTGCACTGCTCCGCCTGCAGCGGCCTGCTCAGCTTGATCAGTGGATGCCCCTCGACGAGAAAGAAGCCGGGTTCGACCTGGATGACCGCCAACAGGTCGTGCTTTCGCAGCAGTTGCCCGAGTTGTCGCTCGTTCACCCGGCGCAGGTAACCCGGCTGCCGGGCTCGCACGCACCACCAGTCGCTGTCGTCCGGCGGCAGCTGGAGTTCGCCCAGCCGCGCGACACGCGTGTCGAGCGCGTCGGTCGCCTCGCGATAGAGCTGGCGCACGACCCAGTCCGGCTGGATCGACTGCGACACCGAGCGGATGAACACCACGAACAGCACCATGCTGTTGAGGCCGGCCAGCAGGGCGAGCAGGGCGCCGAAGCTCAGGACGCTGCTCGGCTGGCTGGTGTTCACCTGGCTGATCATCAGCAGCAGGTAGAGGATGTTGCCCAGGTAGGCGCCAAGGATGACGCTGTTGCGCCTGTCGCTGATCAGCTGCGGCAGCACCCGCGGCGACAGGCGCGCGGCGGCGCCGTTGAGCACGACCATGACCATGGAGAAGGAAAACACCATCAGCGAGACGACCGCGGTGATCAGCGTGCCGAGGATCTCGCGCACATTGTCCGGGTCGCCCAGGCCCGCCGGCAGCGCAGGGCGCAAGCGGTCGGCGAGCGAACTGCCCTCGAACGCCAGCAGCGCGATGCCGAAGAGCAGATGCGCCGAGGCGATCAGCGCCGGGTAGAACGCGATGCTCTGATGGATGCGGTCGAGCAGGCGAAACAGGCGGTTCGTGGCAGGAGGCATGCCGGGCTCCGGAGGCGCGTGGTCTGCCGGATATCTGACCGCGATGCAGGGTCAAATACGCAATCTTGGCGATTTCGAGCTAAAGGAGAGATGACACCCCGGCTCGCTTTGGCGAGCTGTCTGTCGGGCGCCGGTGGCCTTCGGCCTCCGTTGCGGTGCGGCGACCAGCGCCGTTATCTGCAGCGACGCCGCTGGTATCCGGTTGGCGCTTGCCGCACAGGTCTGTGGCAAGCGCTCGGGTTGATATGGGTACGCCTGAAGGACGCGGGGGTTCCAGCTGCAAGCAGACAGACAGAGGTGATGCCATGAGTGCTGCATCCGTGTATCCCGTGCAACCGGAGGTGGCTGCCCGGTCGTTGACCGATGAAGCCACTTACAAGGCCTTGTATCAGCAGTCGGTGGTCAACCCGGAAGGGTTCTGGCGCGAGCAGGCGGCGCGTCTGGACTGGATCCGTCCGTTCAGCGAGGTCAAGCGAACCTCGTTCGACGACCACCATGTCTCGATCAAGTGGTTTGCCGACGGCACGCTGAACGTCTCGGCCAATTGCCTGGATCGCCACCTGGCCGAGCGTGGCGATCAGGTGGCGATCATCTGGGAAGGCGACGACCCCTCGGAGCACCGTGAGCTCACCTACCGTGAGCTACACCAGGAGGTCTGCAAGTTCGCCAATGCCCTGCGGGGCCAGGACGTGCATCGCGGCGATGTAGTGACGCTCTACATGCCGATGATCCCGGAGGCGGCCATCGCGATGCTGGCCTGCGCCCGCATCGGTGCCATCCACTCGGTGGTGTTCGGCGGTTTCTCCCCGGAGGCATTGGCCGGGCGCATCATCGATGGGCAGTCGAAGGTGGTGATCACCGCCGACGAAGGCATACGCGGCGGCAAGAAGGTCCCGCTCAAGGACAACGTCGACGAGGCGTTGACCAATCCGCGCACCCATTGCGTGCAGAAGATCATCGTGGTGCGGCGCACGGGGGAGCGGATCCGCTGGCACCCGCATCGCGACGTCTGCTACGACGATCTGATGCGGGTGGCCGGGGAAACCTGCGCGCCGAAGGAAATGGGCGCCGAGGAACCGCTGTTCATCCTCTACACCTCCGGTTCGACCGGTCGGCCCAAGGGCGTATTGCACACCTGCGGCGGCTACCTGCTGTACGCCGCCCTGACACACGAGCGGGTATTCGACTATCGGCCCGGCGAAATCTACTGGTGCACCGCCGACATCGGCTGGATCACCGGCCACAGCTACCTGATCTACGGCCCACTGGCCAACGGCGCGACGACGCTGATGTACGAGGGGGTGCCCAATCATCCGGACGTCAGGCGCGTGGCGCAGATCATCGACAAGCACCGGGTCAACATCCTGTACACGGCGCCCACGGCGATTCGCGCGATGATGGCCGAGGGCGCTGCCGCGGTCGAAGGCGCCGACGGTTCGAGCCTGCGTCTGCTCGGCACGGTCGGCGAGCCGATCAATCCGGAGGCCTGGCACTGGTACCACGAGACCGTCGGCCAGTCGCGCTGCCCGATCGTCGACACCTGGTGGCAGACCGAGACCGGCGGCATTCTCATCAGCCCGTTGCCGGGCGCCACTGCGCTCAAGCCGGGTTCGGCAACCCGGCCGTTTTTCGGCGTGGTGCCCGGGTTGGTGGACAACCTGGGCAATCTTCTCGAAGGGGCGACCGAAGGCAATCTGGTGATCCTCGATTCCTGGCCGGGCCAGGCGCGCACGCTGTACCGCGACCACGACCGCTTCGTCGATACCTACTTCAAGACCTTTCGCGGCATGTACTTCACCGGCGACGGCGCCCGGCGCGACGAGGACGGCTACTACTGGATCACCGGGCGGGTCGACGACGTGCTGAACGTCTCCGGCCACCGGCTGGGCACCGCGGAGATCGAGAGCGCGATGGTCGCGCATCCGAAGGTGGCCGAAGCGGCGGTGGTCGGCGTGCCGCATGCGGTCAAGGGGCAGGCCATCTACGTGTTCGTGACGCTGCTGGCGGGCGTCGAGCCCAGCGAAGCGCTGCGTGACGAGCTGTGCCACTGGGTGCGCCAGGAGATCGGCCCGATCGCCATGCCGGATGTCATCCAGTGGGCGCCAGGGCTGCCGAAGACCCGTTCGGGCAAGATCAT
>Ga0209300_1000037_pt1 | contig 92453 bp, 133 predicted proteins | sample Shrwel_input2_RT_FD_187535 | JGI IMG/M metagenome (GOLD analysis project Ga0209300, IMG submission 187535) | Subsurface microbial communities from deep shales in Ohio, USA - Utica-3 well 1 S input2 RT (SPAdes) (version 2) ... | reverse complement strand
TATATCTAAGACTTCTCTAGGTAGTTTTAGCTTCACATATCGTATTACTTTCTTTAGTTCTTCTGAATTCCAATCGATTGTATCCCAGTTATGGTTCGTTGCTTTCATCATATTATTATATATGAATCTCAGATTACAAGGACCATCGAGATATATACTACTAGTATACATTATAATAGTCGTTGGAACAAGTTTTATAAATTTTGATAATACACTATCATTAATGAAAATGTTCATACACTCTAGTACATTACTAGGAACAAACCGTTTATCCGTGATAAAATAGATAAATAAAGCACCAACATTCTCTTTTGAAGCAATAAAATTATTGAATTCAATCAAGGCTGAGTCGCAATCATCTTGGGAAAGATAGTATGACAGTCGATTTAGTAAGTTGTAGACTATCAAATAATAATCAATGTTCTCTAATTTTTGGGACATGATGCAATGATAGCATTTATTGAGGGTAGGATCAAGAGGGTATGTTATTACCCTCTTCTGGATGGATGATATAGGTAGTGGGGTTGTTGTCGATCATGAACATCATCCTGAACCATGAAAAATGTCACACCCATGCATGCGTACATTAGTGCGACAATACCTCCCACAATACCTAAGTATATCAGTGCTGCAACTACCATGAATGACCTCCTTAGTTTACACCTTTATTTAGTATAAAAGTACAGGAAATCAAGCCGATTTGGTATTAGTAGTTGTATCTATAAGGAGAGAAATATAATCAATGATCTCATATAAAAAGGTCAAAAAAGTTACATTACCAATATAAATCCTTTCTATATTATCTTTCCGCTCTATACCAGTCCTTAAAACGATAGGCAAATCTATGATATCCTCAAGACAATAATCCAGAATATCATTATCAACCTCATTATTATGACCAGAATACACACCAATATACGTGTAAGTTTCAGTACGGTTAACATTTGCATTAACATAGTACATCTCATGTATATATTCGAATGAGATATAGTTCAGGTCATGATTTCTCAACAGAAGGTTGGAACTAATCGGTAAATTAGCTAGATCACTTGCAAAAGAATGTATACATTGTAACTCTGGAAAAGCACTAAGTGTCTCGATGACATCTCTGATTGAATATGAACGTTCAAGCTTAATATTCTCTTGAAGGTACTGCATTATATTAGAGTCATTAAATATTGGTGTGTCAATTATATGTGGCTCATCATATGTAAATGATATAACACCCTTTTTATATAATGATAAATGTTCCATTAGAAGATTCCTTTGTATAATTATTTAATAAACCAAAACCACCAACGTTGTGAGTATTTCCTATATGTCGAAGGGTCAATAACAATAAAGCGATATGAAAATAGAAGTTTTACGATAGACAAAAGAGACACTATACAAAGTAACGTAATAATTAGAATTTCCATAGAAACCTCCAACGTTTTATCTATTTACTATATAGCACATGACATGTGCTATATAGTGCTACGTCTGAACATACTCAGTGATAAACCACATTGCCATGCGTGAGGGTTATTTGAGTCTACGTGTGCCACCAATCGAAATTTATAACCATGTAGGATGTTCCAAGAATTCTCAGCGGTTATATCAAATGTTCCGTCAGCACCGATAGTATGTACCTTGTTGATTATTCTTGCAACCGTTTTTTCATAATTTAATATATCATAAAAACCATCACCATTAGTCGCCGGTTGCAATCCTGTCTCAAAATCACAATTCCAATAACCTGTTCCAGTTTTATTTTCAGTTATCACAGGTGTATCAGAGAATGAATGTGTACCATTTCCAGTACCTACATATATTGCACGACCATCGTTGCCGATGGTCAAATCTTGGTCGCCTGTAGTCACAAAAACATTTTCTTTGGCAATCACAAGGAGAGAAAAAGAATCTTTAATCTGAGTACCAGACCATACTGCATGACCTCCATATAAAAATGTATCCTGTGCTATGAACTCAAACTCTACTGATTGGTCTGTTGTATCGGTATCTGAGATGTTAATGAAAATTTCTTGACCTTCACCAATAATACCATTGGTTACATCATCACCGTATCCTGTCCAATATAATTCATATCCTTCGTCAAAATCTGGCACACCTTTTTTCCAAACATGGATGACTGAGTTGTTACCAAGAAAGCTATTTTCATGTTTCCAACCAACACCATTTGGCTTATCTACAATAATCTCTTTATCAGAACTATCAAAATAGTCTACCGAAGTGTCAACTTTTGGTACTTCACTGAATGTTAATTTTGTTGTTACTGGCATTACTTCAACTCCCTAAAACGTATACCCGAATAAATAGGTGCACTACCACCAATGCCTTCTACAAGTACACTTAAAATCATATTATTATTGTTATAGTCAGTGCATAGTGGTGGCATGTTACTGAAATCTAAGTCTATCGGAATGGGCGATTTAGGTGGTAAAAACCCACCAGCGATTACAATACCACCCGAAGATGAGGTTGCTGATATATCATACTCAACACTTGATTCTGAATCTACAGATGTCCATGAGGCACCCGTTAGCGTGTTTCTAACCACAATCCTATATCGCACGGTAGTACTGTTCGATGTTTGGAGTACGTCACAAGTTTCTGGTATTATTTGTGCACCGGCATAGGCATCTTTAAGCTTTATACTTACAACAGGTGTTTCGGTTGAAACATCCCTTGATGTTGTTCCTGTGTCCACATACCGAACGATACCTTTATTGACAAAGCCACCTTCGGAAATAACTGTCGTACATGTCTGTAATAGTGAATCAGCTCCGGTACTATATTCAATTTCGTAGCGACAGGGAAGGTTGGCAGTTGCCATATATACAGTATCTATGAGGTTTGCATGATGAAATGAATGCACATAACGTATTGCTCCATTATGTACAAAACCAACGCGCACAGTACCCATGCCCAACCATTCCATATCGATGACGATAATGAACGATTTAGAAGGATCAATATCATTAAAAGTATCTATATTCCAAGAGGATTGGTTCACATAGTCATGCGTGACGGTTGAACCATCTGAGACATTGCTTCGGATACCAAAGCGAAGACCTTCGGTTGGATGTTGTTCGTAAAATATCCCATTGTCATCATTGAAATATCCAACACGCTTAATACCACCCGAATTGGTACCTAGTACACCTGTCATGAATATAAGCTGTGATTTGCCCGGTTGATATCGGAACTTTTCATACGTTTCCCTGAAAATTTTGTCACCTGTTGTTGTGACATCTAATGAAAGAGACGATTGATATGGAATATGGATAGACGTAGGGGCACCAGTAGTAATTGTTTCCCATAAAAGAGGTTGTTCATCAAACTGCATTTGTGATTCAAACAACGTATGGGGGTCAGAAACACGCATTCTTCCAAATGCATCGAACTTAGAGATGTCTACTTTCTCAGGAATGTATGTCATTAATAGCTCCAAAGGATTAAGCTTAAACGTTTATTATATTTATTCCTTGGAGATAATGATAAAGGAGGCTTAAGCCTCCTTTTATCCCATCTTTACTTAATTGCAGCTAGTTGTCGTATTTCATCAAAGATTTGCTTGCGCTTAATAATACCATCTTGATATACGGTTTCGAGCAAATCATACTCACCGGCTTCAGATTCTGGAATCGTTCTAAACCCATCCTCAGTTCTAACAAGTGATAGCCTTCCTTTCTTAGAAACCTTGACACGATCAGTCACAGGATCTTTGAATACATCGCGTCCTTTACCATTAACCTCGATGTATGAACACTTGAACGCGAATTTCTGTGTATCACGGTTATGATCTTGTAGTAGCTTACCACCCATACCAAAGACTACATTGTCGGTGGACCATCCGTTTATTTTCAGATTTTCACAGATTCGGCGTACCATTTCTATATCAATTCCATCACCTTGAAGGACTCGAACTTTGTCATTCAGGACCATATATCCTTTTGAATTTCTGTATGATCCGAAGTTCTCTGCCAATAAAGAGATAACATCATATACCATTTCAATAGGGTTCCCACTATCTGGTCGAACAACGAATACGCCATCACGGTCAAGAATCTTTTGCTTGAGCTGCTTACCAAAAATGTTAGACACCGCATTGTAGATATCATAGCTGTCTGAAACGACGGATAGTATACCAGTTGGGTTATCGTCAATAAGCTGTTCGTATACAGCCGCTTCGTTTTCTTTACCGTGTGAAGTGATAGTACTGTGTTCTGCCGCAACAACACTATATCCACATACACCACTGTCATAGTAACGCATGGCTGTTAGAATGCCTAACATAGTGTCAGTGCCCCAAAAGTTAACTAGATGTGCTGCACCAGCAATACCAGCACTTTCATCACTAGACGCGCTACGGAAGCCGAAATCGTGAAGTTTGAATTCGAGACCATCCGTAGTATCAGAAGTAAGTTCCATATATTTTTTAATTATAGACTTACATTCACGACTATACGTAGCTACCGTAGTTGGATACCATACTGACTTAAGAATTCTAGGCTCTAAGAAGGAAGGAAGCCAATAAAATTCAGGTAAGGTGTTTTCAATAACCGCTAGAACATTTTTAACAGGTACCATCATGCCTTCCTTGACAGCGCGTATTTTGATAGGGAAGTACCCCAGTTCGACCAAGGCTTTTGCACCTTCGTAGTTGAATTTCACACCATGTGCCTCTGAGAAGATACGCGCTTCTTCAACGTCTTGCATTGTTGGGAAATTATTATTGATATCTTCAAGAAACTTCTGAAGACCGAAAAATAGTAGCTCGTCAAATTTACCACCACGACTTTCTATATATGAATAGACTTTAGTGGTACCTTCAGGATATTGTTCAAAGTGGGAAAGCTTATAAGAATCACTCAGTAGAAAAAAGTTATTATAGTTCATGATATTATCTCCTAATTGTAGTTTGGCTCTTTCGCCATTTAAATAGACCTTATGGTCTTTTTCTATAGTTGGGTCTCTTTGACCTCTAATACTATTTATACTACGGTTTTCTAATATGTCAATACATGATTTTCATATTTTGTATTTTATAGCCGTATGTAAAAAGGTAGGCTCCATAGAATGTTTAAGTATATATTCAAATTCCCTGTAATCACATGCAGGGACTTTGGGAAGAAAATCGTGACTTCTTAGCTTATAAAGTGTTGGAGCATCTTTATATAAAAAATAAACATGTACCCTGATACAATTATTAAGTATTATATTCGTATTACTGGATTCTTTTACAAACTCACTACATGAATGTTTTACAGTAATACCCGATGGATAACACTTTTGTAACTTATCAAAAACTTGCTTAATATTTCCTTCAATAAATCCGTGATATCGTAAATAATACGTATCCGGTTCCAAGATTATAACCATTTCTAACGAATGCAATAGTCCACTGCTACCTTTTTCCTTATAATCTGTTATCGATATAACGGTTGCGCCCATAATATTTCATTCCATTATTTTTATAATACGATCAATGACCTGAATATTATCAGGGTTATTTAAAAATCTACTGTTGATACTAATATCGCCGATAAATAAATTTTTACCATTTATCAGTTTAAGGTAATTAAACATATTTTTATACTCATTGATATAATGAGAAATATCCTTTCTTAGAATTATATGCATTTTATATACTGTCATTTCTGGCTCGAAACCGTTACCGCCTTCTTTATAACAATCCATTTGAAGAGCGCCAAGGAAATTATTCATATTATTATGCACATACATGATAAAGTCCGAGATTTTTTTCTTTATATTAAGCGAGCTTGCTTTTGATGATATGGAAATAATCATGAATGTATCATCTGAATATTCACTAACATGATAATTGGTGAATAGTATTGTTTTACACGAAAATATTTTGCTTAGCACATCTAGCTTGTCCATAAAAACATATACGCAGGCTTTTACCTTACGCCCTATATAAAAAATGTTGTTTTGTTTATAAAATACATTATCACTACTATGCGACTCATTTCATAATTCTGACAACATCTAATGCTGATGCGAAGTTTGTCTCATTGATCAGGCTTATGTTTATATCTACGTCAATCGTTGCTTTCAGCCCTAAGCATAATAGTTCATCATTTTTGATAAATTTTCTTTACAAACATCCAAATGATAGATGAAAATCTCTAACTTACTGATCCTATATTGTTTTCCAGTAACCAATCCATGTTCTTCATATGAGTGTTTCAAAGCAATACCATCATTTGAAAGATGTTTAACTGCGTTATAAAATTTAACTATCTTTTTTGCATTATGAGTATTGATTGATACCACATCTATTTGAAATTGTAGGAACACCCCTGAATTGCACATTTCCTTATTAGTGCAAAGACCATAATCGTATAATTGATATTTACAAGAGCTTTCTAATTCATCGATCAAGAGTGAATAATCTGGCAACGTAATCTTCCTTTGTTTTCACATAAGACAAAGGGGCTCAAAAGCCCCTTGTATACTCAGTAGCAATTAGTTGATTTTGATCGCACTATCTGTGCCAGATTCAAATTCTCGGCGTGTTGATTCGGCAACAATAGTGTTGTATTCATCAAGGTTAATACTTGGAAAGTCATTGACACTCGACATGAAAAAGCCGCTCACAAAACTATTAAGTTCTCGATTGTAAATACGTTTTGTATCGATAAATCGAGTTTGCGCGTTTTGAAACTCTGCACGACCCGCTTTAATGGCGACTTGAATTTCTTTGTACACACTCGGGTCAAGATTAATATTTTGTTCTTGAATCCATTGGAACATGGCTTGGGAACCATTGCTTCCGTAACGGCCTTCAAACGTTGCATCTACAATCTCTCGTAGATCGTCCTTATACTTGTCGGTAACTTGCACGATCTCTTGAATCTTCAATGTGTAGTTGGATTTGATGTTCTGCAAATCCTTATGCTGTGCAACAATCTGTGATTCTAGATCGACCGCTCGATCATTGTATGAGACATACATGCCTCCAAATGAAACACCAATTACCAGTAGTAGGGCAAAGACTGAAGCAAATACAATACCTGTTATTTTAAGTGCACTCATTATAAACCTTCCTATATTTTTTATCTAAGTTTTTAAGTTTAAATAATCCCAGCGATTCAGGGTTATCTTTGAATATTAAAACATATACTCGTACAAATGGCAAGGCAAATGATGAAACTTCAATCGATACATCATCAATTACACCACACCTACCTATCTCTTTTTTTATTTCTTTTATATGTTTCTCCGCATGTTTATCTTTACAACCACATAAATTTAAGCGCTCACGAACTAACTCTGGGGAAATTCGATTGAGAATAGTTTGTGACAATCGGGTACATTCGCCACACAGCTCTATATCGAAATCTCGATAATACTCCCATGTATTGAGAGCATTATCTATGTGCTTAATAGATGTCATTCCGATACCACCAATATGACAGTCCCGCATTAAACGCAATCTGTAGGAAAAAGACTAAAACAAATTTCCAAAGCTCGATCTCGGTTTCCCAAAGATAGCTTTTAAACTCTTCCATAGGGCGGCGTTTAAAATGCTTAACGACGTTTGTTTTCACAGTTTCAGCAAGAGCTTCAGGCGAAAGATGTTCCAAACGCGTAACGTCGTAGTCAATCGATGGGTTAACATCCTGTTTTTTAGACCAACCAAATGAATAAGACCATTCTACTTTAGGATATTCCGGCGCACCGATTACGACAATTTGATCATTTTTACGACCATTATGCCAGTCGTTACGCAGATATTCTGCAAATTCAGGATTTTCACTATCTACAATAACCACAATGATATTTACTTGTTTACTGTTACCAATCTCTTTCAAAACGTCATGCATTGCGTCATTGTACATTTTACGTTCTGCATTATCTACTGAAATGCCTGAAAAAATAACAGGACGTGTACGATAATAGTCAAATACCCTTGGATAACTAGGAATGAGTCGTTCGTATTCTTTCACAATCTTGTGATTCTTTCGATAAAGTAGTGAACTCTCAATGCCTTTGAGATAGTCTACGTATGTATTACTCACTGCGGCGTGTTCACCGATTTTAACTTTACTGAATCTGGGTGGCTCTTTAGTACCCTGACGGTCAACGCGGTCAATGACAATTTCACCCACTGTTGTATGTACTACCCAATCATAATCGTATGAGTGTTCATAGTACGTCGTACAGACACGATTTTCACCACTACCCGAACATACTTGGTAACTATGTTCACAGCTAACCTGTTCTTGGGCCTTATTAGTAACCTTTCCGTTAAGAATTTCAGTGTTGAGACTACCGCCATAGATCACAACCAACGAACATACAACACTGAATACAATCGACAATGCGATACTTGCTGCCACTTCTCGCCACAATACACGGTGTGGGAACAAGAATCTCATGACAAAAGGTGCAAAAATAGCAAAGATAGTAACTGCTACAATAAACCAGATAAATCCAATCATAAGTATTCCTTTTATTTAAAACATTTAAAGAGAAGGCTTTTGACCTTCTCTTTTATCAATTATACTATTGTGAAAGAATATCTTCAACCACTTCCAAGACTTCTTCACCAAAGTACTTTCCTTTATATTCTTTGGAAAAATAGCCCATTACAGGCCCCACTGCTTTGATGTCATTTTTACTAATGAACTCGGTGGCAATATCTTTGATTTCGTCAACAGTGAGCTGTGGGGGCATAAAATCTAGTAGAACAGCGATTTCAGCATCAACTTCATCGACACTTTGGTTTCGTTCAATATAAATCTTACGATTTTTACGCAGGTTTTTGTAAAAATCCGCAATAGTTTTCTCAACATCTTTGTCACTCACAGTACCATTACCGGCAGGTGACGCTTCTCCAATAACCGTAGTAAGAAGTTTAGCCCGTACTTGATCACCGTTTTTACGTGCCAAAAGTTGTTCTTTTTTGATTGTATTAAGTAATTCTGACATACCTATTTCCTTTCATTATAGATAGAAGGTAGGCATCAAGCCTACCTACCTTATACATTAATATCCCGTAAGCTTATGATTTCATATCACTTGGATACATAATCTGATCAGCAAGGCCGAATTCTACTGCTTCTTCTGCTGTCATGTAGTTGTCACGCTCACAAGCTTTATTCACTTCTTCATAAGTACGACCTGTACACTCGGCGTAAATACGCTCAAGACGTTCACGTGTACGAAGAATATGTTTCGCATGAATGTCGATATCACTTGACTGGCCTTGGAAACCGCCCAAGGGCTGGTGAATCATATTCTCTGCCATTGGTAGCATGAAACGTTTGCCTTTAGTACCACCACACGCAGCAAGGAAGCTTCCCATCGATGCTGCCATGCCGGTAACAACAGTGGTAATATCAGGCTTCACATGCTTCATAGTATCGTACATGGCTAGTCCTGCGGTGACCGAACCACCCGGACTGTTGATATAAACATGGATGTCTTTATTTGCGTCTTGGTTTTCCAGATACAGAAGTTGTGCACAAATCAGTGACGACATTTCATCACTTACCTGTCCTGTCAACATGATAACACGTTCTTCAAGCAGGCGGGAAAAGATGTCCATTGAACGCTCACCATCAGAGGTGCGTTGAATAACCATAGGTACTAGCATATTATATTCTCCTAATTAGTGTTTTATTGTGTGAGTATGATAACGCATTCGTAGAGCTTTGTAAACACTCTATTTCTCAATAACTTTCTTAATCTTCAGATAATTCAAAACGTTTGACGGATTATAGCGCACATTTGCATCTTTATACATTTTTACAACGTTAAGTGTTTCGATGAAATTATTAGAAGCGTTCTTTTCAATGGCCATTTTCCTGATAATCTTGGTTTTCTCTTCATTACTAATATATTTCACAGACACAAATTTGCCGTTATCATAACACAGGTATCTGTTAGTAACCATTGCATAGTCACGGATTTCTGAGGCGATATCGTCAATGTGACGATCAATAACATCTCTATACATTGTATTCTTCAAATGTTCAATAATGCGGTGTGAATAGCCATGTAAGTACGACGACATCTTATATGTAGTTAGGATACGATCTATAAACTGTGTATGTGATATGTAGTTATTATTAAAATGATTAACAGTTTCCTTAATTTTTGTCTCAATAATAGAGTGCACAATGTCCAAATAGGTATCAGATTCAAAACCATATACATTTAATGCGTCTTTTGCGAGATTCCAATCTTTATCCAGTGGATCAATCATTTTACGATTATACTCATCAATCTCTAAATGTTGTCTAAGTAAATTCATACCATATTTACTATATAAGGATTCAAACACCTTCCTATAAGCCTTTAGTAAATAATTCAGTTCATCTACTGTAGCTATTTGAATCATATCGAAATCTAACTTATAATTATTATAATACATAGATCCACAACCTTCTGGAACCCATTCATACAATACATCATAAGTCATATTATCAACTTTTTCGCGTTCAAACAGTAGTCCTTCGATAGATTCAGAATTGGATTTAAGGGCGTAACTCAGTCTATAGATGGTTGAGCTAGGAACCATGTGTTCATAACTTAAGGACTTAAACGTTTTAAGAGATGTTTTTTTAAACCGTTTTGTGGAACGTAGAAATCTATAACACACGAATGGATTCATCTAAATTTCCTATAACTTACTAAAGTATTAACGTTCTGTAAAAATGTGATTATATAATATGTAAAGACTGCAATCACAACATAAGCCATTGATACTGCCATCGAGTCAATATTCAAAAAAATAATGCTATTTACCGCAAAAGATATTATTAATATCAGCGCACAAAGCGCCACTATATTAAAAATGGCGGATATAGTGTATATAATACGTGTCCGCCGAGTATGACTGAACTCATCATTGCTCGCATTACTACCATATTGAGAATCCATATAGTCATGAACATTATCAATGACGAAGTTGCATGATGGATCGACCACGTAATCAAAGTACGACTTCAAAACGCATGATAACAGCGTGGAAATTAAAAATATGGAAAATACAGCACTTATACCTGATACGCCCATATATGTGGACGTACCTATAACAATTCCGAAAAGATACCATGGCATAAACTTAGAAACACGCTTAGATAACAACCGCTCAATCAGATTCATCATATACACTCATTGTTTCAGTATGTTCATCATTATCGGATAGTGAAGATAGCAAACTCTCTTTTAAGCTTCTCAAGTATACAGCAACACTTTTAAATAGCATTCCTTGTATTTAAAAGCACGATACAAGCGAAATCAACAATGTAATACTCGCACATAGAACAAATACATTTTTCGCCGCCAAGAATAATAAGAGACATGCCACAGAAAAAATCATTATAAATGGCGTATGGTTTTTATGCTTCAGTAAAACTGCACCAAGTAGATAATTGGAGTTAAACAGCGTGATGTATTTTGCTATAGTCCCCAATGAATCGGCCACCGTTTCATCCTTAGAAGACATTGTAGATGTTTGCACAGCAACGTCGTTGATATATGTAGCTTCGGTACTGAAATCAATCAAGCCGTCATCAATTGCTCTATTGACATTCCGTATTGAATGCTTCCACTTTTTATACTCATTAAGAGATTTGAATGTAATCCATATAACCAATGCTTGTACCAGTAGAAACCATACCAACAGAGCATTCGTCCCAAAGAAAAGTAGATTTGGAATACCGATTGCCAAAAAAACCATTGATAGCACCCATGATAACATGGTGCCTTTCGTCAGATCAAAGTTTTTAATAAAACCGTACAACTCGGTTCTAAGTAAACCGTTATTCAGACGAAGTGTATCAACTATATGTAGTTTTCTTTCTTTTTCGACTACACGCAATCTTTCCAACTGCTTTGTCATTGATGAATTATTTTTCACAACTATCATCCTTAGTCATCCCAATGCTCTTAAGGGATGCTTTGATCTGAACGGGTTTATCCATATCCAACTTAATAAGTTTGAGATAATTCACCTCACTGATTTTATTGAAGTAGATATTAAATCCTTCAATCATAGTGCCACCAGACAACGGATGGTCTTTCACTACTGCTTCAACGCCGTCAGTCCCATATTTGCGACGAAGCTGATCTCTAATAGTGATCAGATATTCATCTTTTGTCTTGGTCACAACACCGTTGAATAATCTCCCAGTATTCAGGTGAAGCCTTGCGACGAAATTATAGTTTTTGAAACTAAAGGTATTGCTGTATGCAATATCATGACCATCAGTATGAACTTGGTGATAGATTTCACGTGCCTCGAATGGAAGAAAATGTACAACCAGAACAATACGATTCTCCAAAGCCTCGAAATACTCACTAACGTCATTTTGGTTGAGGAATACACGTTCTTCAACCTCATCTTCCTCGTTCAGACCGAGACTGAGAACAAGACAATGCTCACCAATAGGATTATCATCAAACGTTTTAAAATGAGTTTCAAGAGACTTTGAGAGTTTCAGAAAATATGGCAATGCGTTATCACGTTGAGCATTTTTGAAACAAAACTTACGAATTGCCCCCTCGTTACTAAAGCTTAGTGTTGATTTCACTTTCGTGTCACCAAAACCATCGAAGTCAGGCACTACACCATACATGCTTCGATAGACAGAAGTGTTATCAGTGTTTTCTGACAATGTTTCTTTCAGTGTTTTCTTGATAAAGCTTTTCGTAAATTTCATACAATATCCTTTACAATAGGTTTTACATTACATTATATAGAAGTTATGTATCGATTTCAACACCTTCATCATCGTCATTCTCAAAGTCGCGAATAAAGGACAGAGTGTACAACATCATATTAAGGAATCTTAAACGAAGATACTCATAGATAATTCTAGACAATATATATGTACACAAACACGTAAAGAGTACTAAGCTTCCTGAGTCTATAACGATCACCATTCCAAATAGTACAATCAAAATTGACGTAATACAGAATGAACGTGATGATTTACTCAATGACTTATATAACGAATCCTTATAAATCATATGCGTATAAAGTATGACAGGCTTTAACAACTTATGTGCACGTTCAGTTGTGGCTTTGATATACGGGCTAGAAATTTCATACTCACCATTATTAATTGCATTACTAAAAGGCGCGTCCTCTCTTTTATACATATCAATTTTCTTTTTACATAGATAACATGCATACAAACTAACAGCGGTCGTTGAGAGTAGGAAAACGGATGCCCCTGTGATTCCAGTACTTAACCATGAGAGATATAGAAAAAATATGTATAACGCAGTCATAATGGCATCAACTAGCGGCATATCAGTGATTTTCAAACTCATCTGAAACTTGTAACTACTCTTTTCAAGACGCTCACTAGGGATTGAAGTAAGAATCTTAGTATCCAGTTGCCCGGAATTCGCCTCTTCACTAACATCTTTAACGTCATCAATCCAGCTCATTTTTATCCTCCGTGGCAATGCCTGATACTTTTTTGAGTATAGAGTTGATATCGGCATTATTCAAAATTTTACTTAATCCAAAGTGCAAGGGCTGTGGCCATTCACCAAATGGAAACCATTTTGCGTCCATAGATTCCCAATTCAAAAGTGGGGTGAATTCTTCTTTAACTAACGCAAAATAAGTGGTGTACTTGAAACCACTAGGTTTATCAGTATAAGTATATAGTACTTCCAAGGTAGAAGGTTTTAACTGTACTCCCGCTTCTTCTTGAACTTCGCGCACTACCGCTTGCCTCTCATTTTCATCGGGATCTACTGCACCACCAAAAACGCCCCAAGTTTCAGGGTCAAGGACAAGGGGTGATCTTTTAGGAATTAGAAACCTTCCCGTTGTTTCACACATGATAAGACAACCTGCTCCTTTTCTACCCCAAAAACCAGTGTCTTCTAATGCCTGTCTATGTAAATCATCACTCATAGTTGAATCTCATATTTTTTATTCTATATTCAATGTTCTTTTTTAAGTTAAATACATCAATATCTATACATTCTATTATAGACTGAAGTTCAGACAAGTCAACGTATAACTTGTTTGATTTTCTAGCGTTTTCATAAAAAAGTAGGAATCGTTTAATCAAACAAAACTCATTATCTATAATATAATGATATAATTGACTATATCTGTTAATAAAATGTACAATAATGCAATCATCTGTTCTAAAGGGAGGTCTTAAATAACGCTCTACTGTATTTGTATCTTGATCAATGACATGTTTAAAAAATGAAATTAAAGAGGTATATTCTACGCCTGAACTAAACTTAGACTTATAATAAAGATATAGATTTTTAAATATCCTATCAAAGTCCTTCGAATAAATCTCCATTATAGACATTACCTATTAATGTATTCAAACAACCTATTAATAACAATACCAGTGGCATCGGCCAACGCTTTTTCAGTAGTAACTTGTCTATCATATCGCACAATGGTTGGAATGATTAAAAGAGAACATGAAACATGTATACTAGTGTCTTCACCACTGTTTTTTACATAAGCCTTAGCACCTAAAGTGCCTAAATTGATGCTAAACACTTTATCAATTATATTTTCGGGTATGACAAGTTTATAACTATCCACAAACAAATAATGTGTATCATCTGTGGGCAATCCAAGATCTTCAACGTCCCAATAAGATTGGGACATAATTGCAGGTGTCATAGTGGTGATCTCACCTATAGCACTTTCATAATATGCAATTGTATTTTCCAATGATTCAAATTTTAGATGAAGGTGTTTATTCTCTTCTTGGCTATCACTCAAGACTTCAGACATTTCTTTAAGTTCCGTACCAATCCCATTATAAAGAGGATCATCCCGCCGAGACAGTTCATCAAATAATTCATCTCGGTTGAGATTTGACAACAATGGTTCTTTGAATAATCTACTCATACAAATGCCTACAAATACCTATTAATATTATCTTCAGACTCTTTATTTTTAGAAATAGAATACTCCAATTGAGAGTATACCGAATCGATATGATCACAAATAGTTCGGTTATTAATGAGTCTTTTAATTTTTTTATACCCTTTGTATTCACCTCTAAATACGCCCGACATAAGATGTATGTCGTCCATGCTTAAATCATTACCAAATAAGTCAACAAGTGTTTTTAGCCTTGTACAAACACTCTTACCTTTAATGTAATTGTTAATTTCCCATCCAATACCATCGAGCTTATAAGCCCTTGAATAGTATGTCGGGCACAATAGACAATTCTCATACTTAAGGTCTAATGAATACAGCTTTAAGTGATTATGAATTCTATGATCATGAATAACAGGTGTTTTTTTGGCTAGTATAAAACACCTGTTAGTATCTGTGGCAGTATTATTGAAAGTACGTGAAGAATTTGGAATGCGCGTATTAAAACGATTGTAGTGAATTGTAGAAACCACACCAGATACATGATCTATATCACTATTATTCATGTTAGACGGTACAGTAGTTCCATTTTTCTTTTCATATACATCAATAAATGGATATTGTTCAATAATAGAGCTTGTGATTGGATTATCCATAATGCTTGTATAATATGCATAATTATCGGAATAGTCGTCTTGGGAAATGTCCGTGTGTAGTACCCCATCATAATATGATTGCAACTTCTTTTGCATTCTTTCTGGTAGTTCACTGTATTCTTTAGCAATACATGCACATATGAACAAAAAGTTTTCATATGTGCATGTATAGGCTCCGTCTTTGTCATCGAAACTTAGAAGATTTCTTTTAGTTAGAGTAGCTTTTCTGAATTCATTCTTTCCATAGTTAATATGAACACCAAGGCGATAAAGCCTCTGAAACAAGTCATAGTGTAAGATTGTTACAAATTTACCTTTATACAGATCTTTCAAGGAATTCATATTCTTTGAATGTACAACACGATGCCTTTTTCCATTCAAGTGATATTCCACACAGCGATTATCTTCTAGAAACATCCGAGTTTCTACTTGGGCATTATTATTTTCAATAAGCTTAATAAAATCAGTCGCGTAAAACTTAGGCTTCATACAACAAATTCCTTAAAAACTTCAGTCAGGGATTTGCCCGCTGTTTGTGCGTAGCTAGAAATCCATTTTGGATCGACAAGAATAAACTTTTCGGAATTGATATGCAGTTCTGCTCTGCCAACATCAGATAGTTCCACATCTGTGATTACATTTCCTTTGATCATATAATCACAGTAGTTCAAGATTTCATTTTTAACCATGCCCACAAACTTTTCACTAAGAATTTTCTCTTGTACCTCGCTTGGGAGTGCATTTCGGTTATCAATAATGATTCTCCTGCGTGATGCTTCATCATCAATAAACTCGATATTTGCTGAAATGCTATCAATAAGACGATTACGAATAACATCATCGTCTTCAGTATAGATCTTATCTACTACTCTCTCAGCGACAGTATCCAATCCTTCGAGAAGTTGAAGATAGAAGTCAATAACACCTTCAACATACATCATGTTCAGCTCATTGCCAACTGGAATAACAAAGAGTGTGCCTTTAGCAACGTCTTCAATATCTCTTACAAAAGTAAATAAAGACTCAGATCGATATGCGACACCATACTGATATTCATACATTGTATCAATGTATTCATGAATATACTCAGGGGTGTTTGTCGGCTTGCGGTTTCGTTTATTACTAAGGACAGTAAAATTTTCCACTGACATAGATTTACTCAGGTGAACTGCGATTTTTTCAGAACGAATGACGTTGCGTAGGTATTCCTGTGCAACGGACGAGTTTTGTACAATATTCTTTAGCTCATCAAATGATCTTACGACATCATTCACTTTCATTAAGAATCACCGTTAGTCTATAGTGGTTTTGAAAAGAGGGGCGAGGTTACCGAAGTAACCTCTCACTGGCAGTGTTGAATTATTTAATCATGTTTGCATACATGACATTGACCTTGATCCATTGCTTACGTGTCATAGCGATTGGGGTTGTATTCTTTCCAATGCGCTCACACATACGAACAAGCTTATTTTCGTCACGATGTTGAGTAGTAGCAATGTTCATCTCAATTACCTCTCTGATTTGTTATAGACAGTATAACACTAAAATATCGAGAGGGTCAAGGATTTTGTAGATTGATTGATATGTATCGTGTAAATTCTTCACCTTCTTTATCTTTATATTTCAGACTAAGTTCGAACCTAGATTCATTTTCATTGTTGAAGGCTGTGACACCCACGAGTCCATCGTTTTTTGAATTATTGATAATACGCTCTATATCAACCAGAGCCTCTTCAGTTATCATAATTTTTTTAGTTTTACTATTACTCATATACTATCCTGTTCAATCAATGCCAAAATTTCTCTTAAACTCATTCCACGATGCATGGGGGTATGTTGCCTCGTTAAGATCCAAATCACTCGGAATTTCTTTATATACTTTCAAAGTATTATGTTTGTTACCAAATACAGTTTCGTTGAGATAATTCACCATGTTATCTACTTCTGGCAAATTATAAACAACACAACCTTCATCCACATTATTTTCATTCACAACGTAAATATGGTTTTCGTAAACAGGATCGTCGTTCTTGGTCATTTCCTTGAAGAATTCTTCAGCATCCTCAACAGTATCGAAGTCCATACCTTCATATTCTTCAAAGCTAGGCTCAGCATCACAGAACTCATATTGATCATCGTCTTTCTTTTCGAGTTTACCAATACGAGTACCACCGTGAATCGTCACTGTATAATCGTTTTCATCATCTATTACCGCAGTAACATCCATAGGATTCTCACGTGTAGCGCCTTCAACAAGCTGGATCATTTCTTTCATATTCTTCATAGTTTAGTTTCCTCTTTAGAGGTATTTAGGCTATTACAATCAAAATCGTATCCACATACCAACATACCTTTATTGCAATCACATAAAAGATTGTATAATTCACGATTTGATATTTTAATAAAATTGACTGAATCTTGATTTATTGTCAATACCATCCTGTGTACAAGATAATCACCGGAATAAGTACGTTGAGTAACAGGACAGTGTACATTCTGCCTCAACTCATTACTCCCACATTGTACCTTAAACGCATTTCTTTCCAATATGCCATTGAAGAAACTCTGTATTTTCAACAAAGCCCTGCGTTCTAGATATAACGCTTTCATCATTTCAGTACCGCGTTCTTCAATTTCATTTATATTAATTGATAAAAAACATATCTGGAATCGGCTATATCCTTTCCTTTCTGGAACTTTAACAATTTCAGACATCAGTAGCCTCGTTCAATAATTCATCAAGTACATCATCAAGTACATTATGATCAGCATATGATAGAGACTCTTCAAGTAGACGTTTCATAGAATTATAAACCTCGTTATCATCAAATATCATTGTCTTAAATAGTGATGTCCCATGAGAACAATTCGAAATATTAAATATAATCAAATCATACTCTTCGACTACATAGAATAATAATTCAAAATGTCTGCAATTAAATTTATATGATGTTGCATTATCTGCAACGACTCTTTTACCACTTTTGTTATATATAAAGTTGTAATTGAATACGTCACAAAGTTGGTTACATTGCCGCTTGTGTAGTATTTTTTCAATTTTTTTAAACAATGATCTTTGTCGAACGAGGTCTGGGTCATTATATCGAATTTCTTGAAGAATACGATCAACTTCTGCTTTAGGATTTACTGGTCTAAATGTCATGTTTTAATCCTCTTTTAGTATTCTGGAAAATCACGTGATACATACTTTTCACTATAATTCCATAATTGTTCAACAGTGTTGGTCATAATCAAGCATCCATGGCCTCTTAGATTAACTACAACAACTTCTTCGTCTGGCGAAGGGTAAAGTGCTACAACCTCTTCAAACTCTTCCAGAAAGCCACAGGGAACCTTTAGATCAGTCATGGGCGCACCGTTGATGTAAACGTGACCATGTACCATGTAATTAATGTTTGGATAGAAGTTAAAAAGCCGTAACTGTATTGGTGTATCGACGGACGGTTTACGATCCCCATAATACTCTACGCGATCTTCAACATCTGGGTTAATCTCAACAAAGCCTTTGGTTTCAATAAGCTTTTTATCAATATTTCTCTGAGACACAAAGATACGGTTAGATTGACGTTCAGCCGGGAACCCATACATACAACGTGTACTAGCATTTCCGAGAAGTCTATTGGGATTTACAGCATTAACATGCTTTGTGAACTCATTGGCGGAATGTTTTACAAATTCAATAAAAGCAGGATCAATTGTAAAATCTCTTTCTTCGCCAATACTCACACTACGGACACGTGTCATTGCTGTCACTTCTTCTACACGATACATAATAGAATCACACAATTTTTCGATAGAGGAAGAATCGACATAACAATTGCCTAGAGGGTCGAGTACTTTGAAATTATAAATATCAGATGGCTTTGTGATCATGATACCAAGATTACTCTTCGCAGCCAGAAGTCTCCCAATAATATCAGATTCTTTATATTCTTTTTCAACAACACGCTTTGAGCTAATCAAAAATAGTTTAGGATTCTTTTTCTTTATATCTGGAAGAATCTTGTCTTCGTCATTTGAGATATTAGGCATCCAAATAAGCACATCCGTATCAGAAAAATCTACGTTTTTAGACAATTCCGAATAATATCCACCATTAATATACGAGGTATGATAAGACTTTGCCCACATTTTCCCAATATAGGTGGATACTTTCTCTACAATACTAGATTTACGTCCACCTTCATGATCAAAGGTTCCTCCAATTACAACTATTTTTTTCATTTACTATCTCCGAATCGTTTATGATGTTCTTTCATAATCTTAATGGGTTATAATGGGTTAAGAAGAACTGTTTCAAACATTTACCACAGTGAATACATCTGGGTTTAAGAAATAATTGAGTGGTTTTCCTGTATGATAATCAACGCAAATTGTGTCATAAAAATCTGCATGGACAGTATGCTTCGTATTACCAGCATAGGATAAATTTACAGACACAAAACCGTCTTCTTCTGATACCTCGTCTATCTCAAACAAAACATCATCGCCTGAAATACCAATCATCTCAATGTCTTTAGTCCAATCAACTCGCATATCTTCCTCAGTCTTGCCCCAAGGCTTCGCTCGAAAATGGATGAACGTCTAGAGCGTTATACGCTGCGAGTTCATCATCAATAGTCATGAATTCTGGGTACTCATTGCGCATAGTATCGTAGAAGTACTCTTCAGAAATACTACCATCGTCGAATGCATTACACAAGTATTGAAAACGACGTTCCTTGGAAATCTTCGGTTTCCCACCATATTTCTTAGCTTGTGCCTTCGCTTTGCATGACTTGTTGTAGTACTTACCCCAACCTCGCTTAATATCAGAGATACGAACATTTTTGATGACTATACCACTATGGGTTATACATGTCAACGCTTGTTTTAAAACAAAACAAATTACTAATCACTAAATAACTACAAAAGGTCGGGTATATTGTTATTAACTAGATTCATTACATACATGTAAATTCCATATAGGGCTCTATGAACTTTTATTCATTAATGCTGTTTCGTCAGTACGCCGTCTCTTCACAATCCAGACTTTAGAAAGGATTAAACAACCCGTGGATTCTTTTAATATCAAAACTGCTTGTAGTTAATAAATACTTAAAACAGAGGAACATAAACATGAAATCATATAACACCACATTCAAGTCTATTAGAATGGAATCGAGACCACACGTAAACCAAATTGAATACGCAATTATCGAAGTAGAAAAAACATCATCAAGAAGTGCCTCGTATCCATCGAACGTGGTGGTCATTAATGAACTCGCATTCTACGACGTGTTATCTAATAAAATTAATTACTCCACAACGGAGGTAGACGCATATGATGTAGTGTCCACTGATACCATAAACAACATACCTTACTATTGGGGCTATAGTTATTGGGGTAGAAACAACTTAAACGATGGCAATATTTATTATTCTGATCAGAACTGTACCGCATTTTTGTATAACAATGTCGAAAGCAATTCCAATGGTACAGGCTGGGCTAGATTTCTTGTAGTATTCGAGCAACCGGTGGAGTTGTCAAAAGTGTATATCTGGACCTCATCGAATAATAACCGAGATATCCATATCATGCGCCTATTTACACCAAAAAATGGGATACAATATAATAAAACAGAAATGTTAGATTCCAGAGATAATAGTAACCTAAGTTTGAAGTGGGAACTTGTTAATGATTTATCCCAGACTGGTGATGGGATTCGTTTTACGAAAAATTTATGATAGCGTGAGAGTCAACTACTGACGACTCATTGGATAGATGTTTAATTTTCATACTTCTATCCTTTTCTGTCATAATATTTATTCTTGAGTTCAGTAGTCACAACTCATATTTTATCACGCTCACCGATTACTCAATCAAGCTTATCAAGACTTATCATTTTTTAAATCCTCGCTTAATTCTTTAATCTGCCTTTCTAATTCATCCATATTGCGATGAATTTCCTTAGTGTTACCAAGAGCCTTATCCATATCTTTACCAATAGAATCAAGCTCTTTATTGATGTCTTCCAAAGATTTTAAATTATCTTCAAACACTTGAAACTGTTTCTCGTAACGATCATCCATCTTTTCAATACCATGATTAACCGTTAATGCCACCGCTGCTAGAAACAACAAGAAAATAACCATATACACATACGGTAAGTTGTGTTCACCAACTGTTTTAATCAATTTATCTATTACCTTTGTATAAAAGTTCATATTATCCTCGCATTGAGCTTAACTGTAAACTAGTGTACCATAGATCATAAATTACACAAGGGTTAAAAATGAGCATTGAAAATGTTTTGATCATGTTGGGATATTCGTTGGGGAAGTGCTTTAAGATATCAAGTCCTTTCCTTGGACTACTATTGTTTTGTTCGATGATTGATCCAACACTTAGTCTTCTGGTAGCTCTCAAGACATATTCTATTGTATACGCGTTGATCCTTACAGGAGACGTATTTTACTATGCTTACTCAACGGCTTTGTACTGGAAGTTTCATGATAAGAATCTTCTCAAACTGATTCTAGACGAATAGGAAATAAACTATCATAACTATAAATATAACAAAAGGATATGTTATATGAATCGTTATATTAAAAAAGATCAAGAGCTAATTGAAGGCATTCTATCTTCAATAAAATATCGAAGTGCCGCAAAAAAGCTTTTTAATAAAAGTTCTTTTCTTTTACTTTCAAACCTTTATAGCATGGTCAAGGAACAAACATCAAAAGATGGGCTTCTCTATATTGATAGTATCAAAGACCAACTTATTGAAATGGGCTTCAAAAATTTCAAAGACAATGCATATGGATTTCAACCTGTAATTGATGACGTTGAAGAAACCATAGGCACTGTTTATGTTATTGTTTCTGATAATGATGTGGTATCAGTCAAGTACCAGCCTAAATATCTGGACTTTGAAGGATCAGACGATGTGTCAACAAAGTCCTACCTTGTGAAAATTCTTATTGATACTGACGGTAGTGATAACTATCATCGTAAAAAGTTTTAATATTAAGGTGACTAAATGCTTATCGAAGATTTAAAAAATACTACTGGGATATCAGCTAAAGAAGTAGAATTATTATTAAAAACGACGCATTCTGAAGCTTTTAAAAACTATAAAAAAGGTTATACCATCTATAAAGGTATGTCTATATCAACTCCAAAGGGGCAATTTCTTTATCTTAATCCAATAAAAAACCGCAGGTCAAAAAATACAGCGAATTACTATACTTTATGGCTTAATAACCACCCATCATGGTCAGAGTTCCCTAACCGAAGTGTAATAGCAACTACTAATAAAAATTATGCTAGTGTTTTTGGACATACTTATCTGGTGTTTCCTAAAAATGGTATTGATATAGCAGTATGCCCAGATTTTGACTTTTGGCAGTCATTTAATAAAAAAACCTCTCCCGAAATCCTAATCAATGAACTATCCAACTTGTTTAAAGATTCACTAATGTACACCGAAAACCCAAAATCTTACAAACATATGCTTTCACTGTTTAAAAAGTTTGACAGCCTCGAAAATAAAGAAGATTATTTAGAAGATATCTATATTCCTAAAAAGTATAAGACTATTATATTTAAACATGGTATGGCAGGGCTATTCGAGCGTTACTTCACCCCTGAAAACTTTACCTTAACTTCAACATCACAATTCTCAATCAAAGGAAACTATGAAGTATGGTTTGATTCTCCTTTTATTGCTATACCATTCAATAGTGAGAATATTAAATTTTTAAATACATTATAGACAAAAACTAATTCTAAACGAAGACTATTAAGTCCAACTAGACCATTCATCTAAATCTTCAGGGGTAGCATTGGCTAAAAGGTCGCTACCCTTTTCTGCTATCTCTTTTAACCTTTCTTTAGACGGTCTAAAACTAGCCTCAAACGTAACAACGCCCGTAACTTTTCGATAGACTCTTAGAAAGTCTTCTTTATTGGAAGAGTCTAGACAATGAGAACTTACATGTTCCCTTGTCTTACTTAGTGGAATTTGTGTAAAACAAATATGGCAAAACACTACCAAGTCCCTTCTCTAAGATGACTATCATAATCATAAAGAAACGCAATGAAAATGTCTTTAGATTCGTCGTAAACCAGTTTATATAAAATAAACCAACTACTAGTACTGTATAATCCATTGGGAGAGCGCACATAAAATGGATGTCCAATGTGATAATGATACCTATCTGAACTACCATCATTTAATTTCAATTTGCCTTCTAATGGTTTATTTTTGTTGTAGTAATTATGAAGACTCAGAACAGAATTTCGAAGTTTGTCTTTTAATGAAGTCCTTTTGTCATTTTTCAGCTTATCTTCAAAACTTTTAAGCATTTTAATTTCAACTAACTTTCCTTTGGTTACCTTTCGTTCTTCTCCAAGGATATCATCTATTTTCATCAAAAACCTTTAAAACCTCGTCAATACCACTAGCTACAACTTCATCACTACCAGAAGTATTATTTGATTTTTCATATTCCTTTAGGGTGGGTTCATGCATGAGGTCTAAGTACCAAATGCCATCTTTCGGATTTTTCACATATCGAAGACCATCTTCAAACTTATATTCTTCTTTTGTGTAATACTCTAACATTGCCATAATATTCTCCTATAATACAACTATATCATACTACGTATATTTATACAATATACCTTGCTCAGGATATTTGAGTCCTGTGTTTCATATGTTATCTTATCTGGCTTAGTGGAATACGTTGATGAAAAATGTGACAAAACATAGGTATCATTAATACCACGAATAGCCATAGAAAGGATTTATCCTTGTAATATCACTAGGATTGTCATTCCCACAGTTTGCTTCCATCATTTCACCAGCAAGAGTTACGTAAACCTTTCCTAACTCATCTGAAATACTTTTATTATGTTCATAGCATTTTTTATCAATAGATTCTGACCTACCAGTTGCCGACGAGTATATAAATACACCATTAACTCTATAAACGTTATTACCATCATCATCCAAATACCATTCTCTAGATTTTTTTGGGTAAAGGTTGTTTATTTTCTCTAAGCAAATATTAGGTATATCATCACTTCTAGGAACTTCTATTTCTTCTTTAATTAACTTATCATATTCAAACATTTTAATTTCCTTATTTTTGCTCTATTTAATATCCAGAAAATACATATATCATACATTATCATCTTGTCAATAATTAACCAAATAATTGTTGACATACACTCTTCAATAGTTTATGTTTGCATAAAATATAGGAGATAAAAATGTCTTACTTAACAGAATCAAAGCTTAACGAAATTCTTGATACCTCTGAATACACTTTTATTCATAATAAACAGCTTTGTAAAGGAATTCAATACAGACCTGATTTTAAATGCGATGATCTGATGCTCATCATAGAGTTTGACGGATATCATCATTACGATAACACTAAAACACAGATAAGGGATAAAGAAAAACATTCTCTTTATAAAGATATGGGATACACGTTGATTAGAATTCCATACTTTATACAGCTTACAGAAAAGGTTTATGAGCAATTGTTTATAAATGAGGGATATGATCTTGGTATTGACCGTTCTACACTAGTTACATATCCTCATGGGTTTCACGATCCTAAAGCGTTAATGCCTAGTGATTTCAATATAGTAGGATTGGATTTGTTTATGAAACAGATGGCTAGAGAATTCAGGCCACAACAATACGAAGTGTTTGATTCACTAGTAGAGGATTTTGAATATCTTCATGCGATGAAGCCTATGAAGAATTTGGTTACGCATATAAGTGGTTATGTAGAATCTGGATATGACTGTAATGGTATGCTTAAGAACATATCTGAATTTGAGTTTAATCGTCTTAAAAAATAAAAAAGAAGCCCGAAGGCTTCTTTTGTTTTTCTACTTTTAACTAAGTGTTATAGTTCACCAGTGTTCAATAGACGTACAGGGATGTACAAAAATTCCACGCTGCGAGTCGGCACAATAGCGATATCAACCCATAGCTCGTTGCGGTCTATACGTGCAGGCGTGTTATTACTCTCATCACATCTTACCAAAAAGTCGGATATACCACGCTTCTGTACAATATCGGCTAGGAACTTTTCAACCACATTGACAACTGCTTGACGTGTTTGAGAATCGTTCTGTTCAAATATGAACGGACGAGTGATACGGTCAAGCATATAACGTAAGTATGCAGTCAGACGAGATACGTTGATACGATCCATTGCAGAGCTTACATTAGTAAGGGTTTTTTGACCCCACGTTTTAATTCCACCATCCATGTTAACGATTGGGTTGATGTTATTGTTGTAAAGAACATCAAGTACACCGTCTTCGATTTGAGCCACTTTGAACTCGGAGTTTTCAACATAACCGATTGCTGAGGTTGCCGGAACTAAGCCACGGGTATCACCAGCAGGTGCATACCAAGGATATGCTATACGGTCATTTTGAATCAGTACATCAAGTGCCATGACATCAGACGGAACAGATACTAGGTTACCATCAGCATCTGACTGTAGACCAGCAAATGCCCAACATGCAGACATATTGTTATATGTTACCAGACCTTCTTCACCGTCTTGGAATGCACCATTTTGATTACTTGCCCAAGTTTCGACATCATTAGCAAACGCTTTCAGGCGCATTGGGGAAGAACCTACAACAAAGGCAGTCTGTTTCTTAGCAACATTTAGGCTGTTTAGTTCTGGTAGCAGTTCCACATAACCCGGTGCAGAGATAAGGTTGAAGTACTTATCACGGGCACGAGCTTCGTTAGAATTTATCACAGCACGCTTCAATGCTTTAACAACCATCTGACGCTGTGCTTTACGTCCCATGTATGGAGAGCCGTCTGGGCGATTACCAGATACGGATACCCATTCACCATTTCCTTGATATTCTTTAACATTATTTGTAGAGTAGTCCATGTTAAAGAACAGAATACCTTCAGGATACTCTTGTGGATTTGGAACGATGTTACTTACAGTATCACTTGGTCCTTCAGGACGTGCATTACCTTCGTCATCGTAAGGTGCATCATAATGATAATTACCAAATACAACACCCATGTTGGTCACCTGATCGGTATTATCAAGAAGCATCCATTGGTTATTGATGCGCTTATACAGTGCTGGATAGTTGTCTTGATCGTTGCTATCTAGCCATACATCGCCTTCGCTTGGTGATTCCGGCATAGAAGAGCGTATAGAAAGCTTATGGTTTAGCATTTCATTAACATCTTCAGACCACGCATATGGACGCCATACCATTTCACCGTTAGCTTCATCGAAGTAAGCTTCTAGAAGTTCTGCACGAAGGTCAGTGTTATACCAAAGGGTATTAACATCTGGTTCAGCAGTCGGTTCGGTACCAGAAGCAACATACTCTAGAACTTCCCAGTTAGAAGTGCGGTGATAAGCAGACTGACCAGCACCAGCGTTTTTAGCAAAACCTAGTTGAGGTAAGATGTTATTAGGGTCGGTTGCTGCATAATCGCCACCGTTTTTGACTACAATATCATAGCCTTTTGTGTTGATAAGGCGAATTTTCTTACCAGCCAGTTCAGTGCGGATGTTTGCCGCTTGTAGATCAGGATCGGATTGTAGTGCAATTACAATTTCTTCAACAGTTACCTTATCTGGATCAGTAGAAGCTGCATTTTGCATAGATGCGTCAATTGTAATAGTAACATCATTAATAATGAAATTATAAGACTGTGTAGATATATCGAAATCAGCAACGTCTTTATTGCTTAATGCTACTGTATTACCTTGACCGTTGAAGCGTTTCAAGGTGAACACACCTACGCCGTCAGACGCTTTAGGAGTTGCAGGATTATAGTTATAATCCGGGTTTAGAGTACTGTCATTATCAATCTGTGCATAAACCTGACCTTCGTTCAATTCACCGATACCATCATAATAACGAGTTGCATCATCGTTAGTCATGTAGAACGGAACTTCTTTAGTCACGAACTGACCAGAATCAGCATTATAAGAACTAACGTCGAAATACGCACCGTTACGTGGTACAGTAGTTTTAATGAACAGGTCGCCTTCTTCAAGTGAACTAGTACCATCAGCTCGACGAGCAGGAACACGTGTATGTGGCGCAAATTGGAAGTCGCGAGTGGTACCAGACTCAGCACCTAGCATAATCCAAGTACCACCAACCTTTTCATATACAACAATTGGTGTTTGTACAGTTACGGCAGCAAAATCACCATTAACACCGATGGTATCTTTAGGTTGTGCTACACCGTTAACTTGTTGTACACTTTCCATAGAGTTGATAATGTCAACGTTCACTTCTTCCCATGCAGTAGTTGTGGTATTCCACATAAACAGACCGAAGTTGGAACGGGAAATATCAAACCAATGAGTACCACCAGCGACTGGTTTTGTTGGCTCAGTGATACTAGGTTCTAGTTGTTCCAAATCGATATTAGCATTAAGAATGTACGCTTGATTGGTCTGGTTTAGAACACGCCATGCGGCATGTAGACCATATTCATTAGTTTCATCACCATGAATTACAGTGCCGTTATTAACCTTGAACTGTGGCTTACCGAAACGTGTTACTAAGTCATTACGGCTAGTAACTAGTGTTAGGGTATCACCCATTTCAGGAAGAGTACCAGAAGCAATCTCACCTTGTTCATTAAGTTTATTTTGTCGGGTTGCTGTTACGATAAGAGGAACCGTACCGCTTCCAGAAGGAGCGTAAATAGAGTCATCTACTACGGTTACGCTAACACCCGGAGATTGTAAAGTAGCCATTGAAATAATTCTCCTTGTTTTTGAATATATTCAGTTAAAAATCTTTATATAGTTATTTATAGGTAATGAAATTATGAATATATTCTTCAGCATTTAATAATCGTTTGTTCAACATTTACCGCTAAATCAGAAAAGCTACCTACATTCTTAATCTCACATTTATAATCGCACGAGAGCCATGCCCATTCGGATTCGTGGATGTTCATTGCGTTCAGGGTTTGAATTGCATCTTGGTCACCGTATGCCGCTTTAATACCAGTATTTTCCCATTCTGGTCTGAATCGTCTTACGCGAAATATGGATGAGTTGGGCATAGAATTTATGTAGTGATATTCATTAGGGAATCGAATATCAGTAACGACCACATTACCCTTGATACTATTAATTTTGTTTACAAGGGAATAAACCCAGATATTTTCATCAAAATGTTTTCTGAATAAATCAGTACCAATCATAGTCATAGCCATTCTGGGAGTAAAATTAGGAATGCCTAACTTCTCTGCCCACCAGTGATCTACATCATCACGCCATTTACGTGACTCGGGCGTATGACCATTGATCATTTCCATTTCCCATCCAAAAATTACACATAGGCATTGCTTTAGTGTTTCAGCGTATGATAGAATTGAGTAATCGTATTCAGATAGGATATTAGCAACAGTGTCTTTACCGCTGCCTTTAAAGCCCATAAGGCCGACAATTTTTTTGTTATTCATTGTTGTTATTCTCCAAAATTAAAACTTTATCATAAAACTATTATCCGTCAAGGGAGACAACACATGACACCGGGATATATTATTGTAAAGAACCAATCGGGTAATTCAGTAGTTAATATCTACCTGAAAGACAGTGCAATAGTAAGCAACATTTGTGAATTCTTCTGTGAACATTTTGGGCAGTCCGTAAAAATGCCACGAAACCTCTTTTATAATCTTTGCAGTGATCGGTATAAAGAAACTCTCATCCCAGAAGAACGACCGAGAACAATGGAAGATTATATGAATTTCACTATTCCAGAGTCAGAACGTTATATTGAATATTATCGTAACGAAAACGATGAAGACTTCATCACCGTGCGCAATTCCTTCGACAACGTTAACTCACTTGCGTCTAACATTGTCCATAAATTGTTTAGTGAATACGATAATGTACTTAATGGTGATGCTGTGAGGATTGTATCAGAAGTTGATGTTAAACGTGTTCCGTATGTTTATACAGTCGAAGTGTGTAGAGATTTCCAAGGTCTTGAGCGCCCATACATTATAGCAAAGTCTTCTGACGGTATTGAATTTGCAGGGTTCGTATCCGAAATTAAAGTTGTTGAGGACGACGATGAGTAAGATCACACCTACATTTAATTCAAAACTGTCGCAGAGAATTGATAACTTAGTGCAATGTCTCGATCCTATGAACCGACATTCGGTTATTGCGCGTGAATACCGTGCAATCTTATCGTCTATTAGTGATGCAATGTTATCTGGTACCGATGCAGATCCAAGTGTTAGAAATTTTATCCAAGATCATATGACATATTTTCGTAATCGTATACCAGAAATGTATTACGTTCTGCTTCTGGTTCTTTCTCTTCGCGATGATGACATTTCCAAAAACATAACTGAACAGCACATTCAAGACGCAGCTACTGAAGCTTTTATATCTATATCGAAGCGGTATAGTCAGATTATATCCTCTAAAGTTCAATATATTTTCTTACAAAAATACCATGTTAACATTAACTACCTGACATATGCCATTCTAGGATTTACTATTGATATAAAAAATGCATTTTCGATAACAACTATCGATAGAACCGAAAGATTTACACTGATCAACAAAGCTAAAGTGTTTACGAATAATGCTTTGAAATATATGGTTGATAACAACGTTCCATATCTCTTGAATATTTTAGATAATATTCCTATAGCATGGGGGGACGCACCTGTGCATCATTCCATGTTCGAGCAAAAAGATAATGGTGAAGATGTAAGCAAGTATCAGAAAAAATTCAATTACAGGAATGTATGTGACAACTATTCAATAGTAAATCCAAACTGCGTCGAGGCAATGACGCATAAAACCACATCATATAACGATATGATTGAAGAAATCAATGAATTCATTACAAAAGAGTACGCGGCTATTGATATCCATTCAATGTTCATGATTCAAAAACATATGGATTCAAGTTCCACTACTAAACCAACGGAAGCCCAAACATTTTCATGCCAATATCATGTTGGACTTTCCATCGTGTATTATTATGAAGTTATGGGAATAGATGTCTCCGAAATGCTTACTGAAGATTATATTAAATTCATATTTAAAACGAATGGGAATAGCAATAAAGAATCTAGTCACAATTTTATCATAGTTCATAACTGTATTGCTTATTTAGATAAAAAATTTGGTTATGACAAAGATGTGATGAGGTCTTTAGGTAACTACCGTAACTATCTGAAATTAACAAAATCTATTTAAGAGGGCTTAAGCCCTCTTTTTAAATGTTGAAAAACTTTCGTGCGTAGCTCTCAGCCTCAATTTTAGAAGCTTTGAAATAGAAATAGCTCTGTTCACGACCAGATTCCAGTTGTGTTCGATATTCAGGCATGAGAATACCATCTCTTACCAAATATTGAAGGACACGTGTCACTTGTTTATGAGGTGCATTGAAGCGCTTCACATATTGTTCTGGTGTAACGAAATATTTCCCTTTTGATGGGGAGAGAATTTCGACCAGAACTTGTTCGGTTACTTGATCGCGTAGTTCTTTGAAATTTTTCTTGCTCAGTACAGTACCTGCAAATGATTGTACGTGTTGCATAATAATTCCCTCCGTAATTGATTTAAAAATAAATTATAGCAAGTAGTACATCTCCATGTCAAATCGAATTCGTAAGAATTCATTGTGAGGTGCTTGACGCCTCACAAATACCCATAGAGAAATTATATTTATAGTAGTTAACTATATAGTTATTATCTGTATGTCATTCCATTCCATACAGATATGAAATATCATTATCATGATATTTCTATTACTTAAATATATCTCTATCTATAACTAAAACTCTTACTTTTTCTTTATATAGAAATAATAAGAAATAGGTTAGACTTTTTAGGTCAGAGTTTTATTGATAATAATTCTCATATCTGGACATATAGACAAATCTGTTATTCGTGTTATGTTATTGATATAACAAAATGGAGAAAAAGAATATGACAGTAGAACGTAAAGATTTACAACCACTTATCGAACGCGTATATGATATGAATGCTGCATCACAGGTTTATTTCATTAATGAGATTTTTGGTAATACATTTGGGGATAACAGAACTAATAAGGTGATTACCCAAACTGAAAATATGTACGATGAGGCAGAAGAGTTCGTAAAAGATGGTTTAGAAAAGAATGATCGAAAAGAAATAATTGACGCGATTGGTGATCTTCTGACGTTTGGATATGGTATTGGCTACCTACTTGGATTAGATAGTAAGGTAGTTTATAACTATGACTATTATGAGAATCGTCCAGACATTACTAATGAACGAATGATCAAACTTGTTGAATATCAAACTGATGAGCTTATCGATGCCTTGAATCTAAAAGATAGTAAAGATTATCTGAAAGAATATGAGAAGCTTATGGGCCTTGTAAAGACATTGTGTTCATTAAATGGTGTTGATGAAGATCGTTTGATGACACGTATTACTGTAAGCAATTTGACTAAAATCTGCTCTACGTTCGAAGAATGTCAGGCAACCATAGATAAATATACCGATAATGGTGTAGAAGTTTATTCTAAATACTTTAAAGTGCAAGGTAACTGGATTCATGTTGTATATTCCTCAAAAGAACAGGTAGTGAACGGTAAAATGTATCGCGCTCATAAGTTTCTGAAATGTATATATTTTGAAGAGCCAGTGCTTGATGACCTTGTATAAATATACGTAAACGAAGGTGGCTATTGATGATTTTATTTGAATACGATTATGATATGTGTGATATTCCTCTTAATGAGAGTATCCAACAGTTAAACGAAGAAGATTTGGAGCGCTTATTCGTGAGTAGTTCTAATGTTCATAGCTTCTGGTTTAAGGATAGTGGGAACGGTATTGGTACATTAACTATAGAATTTAACAATGGTGCTGAATATGAATATTATCAAGTACCTTATACTGTAGTAAAATACTTCACGGTAGCACCATCATTTGGGCGGTTCGTGTGGAAAAATATCCGTGGATACTATAGTTATCGCAGAGTTGATGTAAAAGGTTATCCATTAATTAAGCCTAGAGTTAAAACTGATCCTAATACTGGTAAGATAGTCCGATGGAAGAAGAAAAGAAAGAAATAGAGGGGGTATGAACTATGATTGTTAAAAATCTAAAAGGTAGTAATGTAAAATTTAAATAATATAGTGGACTTAGTATATAAAAGGGGGATGAGTGTATCCCCCTTTTTTCTTATCTATAAATATTATTAAAGATAAAAAGGATATTATAATGACTAAAAAGATTTTTGAAGGCGTTAAATTTGGAGAGAAAGAAAAAGCTCTAATACTTAAGAATGCCAAAGATTTTAATGTTGGTATAGAATATGAAATGCATTATAAAGAAAATCTTAAGATCGGAGATTTCTTAGATAATGACATGGATGATTTTTTATCCATGATAAATGCATATGACCTGACGGTAGAGGTTGAACGAATATTTGAAGATGTTCTAGTAGGTAGTAAAATACAACAGATGGTTAAAGATGGAATGATCCTAATCAAGCTGTTTGATCATATTAATGACTTTGACCGACTTGTGAAGAAAAATGTAAAGTCTGACGAACAGGAAGATGATGAACACGAGTTTGGTACTCAAATGAATATGGTTGATGATGAGAAAACCATACGACAGTTTTATGATGCCTTCATGAAGATCTTAAACAACGGTGACATTGATAAGACAAATGTTAAGCGTATCTCTTCTTGGAATCGAAGTTATATAGAAGATATAATGCGTTTTATCGACCTGTATTATGAGGGTGAAATGTTTAATGACGAGAATTTCGCACAATACAGTGATTATTTAGTAATTATTAGTAAGATAATCGATGGTGATGAGAAGCACTTAAATGGATTGATAGATTCGATGGCTAATACGGAATTACTAGATATACCGAGTAAAGAAGATATACCTTATGAGTTTGCAGAGTTTGATGAACAAAGCATAAGTTTTGATCAGTATACAACTTATCGTGAGGATCATGCTACTATACCTACTATTGATAATGAAATTTTCAGAGAATTTTCAGAGCAATTTGAATCTATTTCGTCTGAAATCCCGATGCATTCAGAAGGTTCCTTACCTGATGAAGATGATTTAAAAGAACACGGTGTTGATATATCTAAAATCACGGGTATTAAAAGGGACAATGCTGAACAGGCTGAAGTTATAACCACCAAGATGAACGTAATTGAGGCATTTAAGAACATAGACCAGATGTTCAATTTTATGATCAGTAATTCGGAAACAAGTAATTATTCAGGAATGCATATATCAATATCAACTAATAAATACAATCTTGACGACTTCAACCTGATGAAATTCGTGGCTCTTTTAGATCTAGATCATGTATTAGATATGTTCCCTGAGAGACAATATGTTGAAAATCTAGAACAAATAATTGATTATGAAGCAAAGGATATGTTGCCTGATGTTATCGAGGATATATACAATAGTAATAATAAAGTATTGTCAGCATCAGAAATTGTTAAAACACTTACACACAGAATTGAAGTGATGATTTCTTACCACAAGGAACAATCTATAAAATTTGGTGATTATAAAGTATTAGATGGGCGTATAGAACTACGGTTCTTTGGTGGGGAAGATTACCATTTATACGAGGATGAGATCAAACATCACTTATTAAGGGCGCTATATCTTTTGAACTTCGCTTATACAGACACATATAATAATGTTTTTTATAAGAAGATGGTTAAGATAATTAATAAAAATGCTAAGGAAAAATATAATACTTCATTAAGTAACATTGTATCGGTAATAAATCGAGCCAACAAGATATTTCCTAAAGATATAGCAAAAATGTATGACTGGTTTAAAAAGACCATAGGTCAAGAACAGATAGATGACATTAAACAGTTCGATAGATATATGTCAAAAGCGTTTGGTGAAGACTGGATGCTAGATTTGGATTTTTTAAGGGGTTTGGAATGAGTAAAGAGTTATTTGAGGGGATTAAGTTTGGTAATAAAGAAAAACAGTTTATTTTAGATCATGCTGATGAATATTTTGTTGGTATCGAATATGAGTTTAATTATGAAGGCGAAGAGGTTAACTTCGATGATGTCATTGATATATCACAGGCTGATGATGAAATACTTCATGATTTAGACAAACTCTATGATAACCACGATATGTTTCTAGAACCTGAATATTCCGAATATATTGCTGATTATGTTGAAAGTGTCCATGACATGGATAGTTCAGTACCGTCAAAGGTAATGGACTTTCTTACATTAACAACACGATTAGTTAAAAAAATAAGAGAGTTTCAATCTTCTGATACTGAGACGCAAGATTTATTCCCCGATGATAAGAAAGCATCTTATGTTATTCTTTATAGGGATGTTTTGAAAGACTCAGTAAATGATGAAGGGGAAGTAGAGCTTTACAGCATAAAAGATATTGTATACAACCATGAAATTAATCTTAGAGAGATGTATGATATATGTACTGTATTAGATGTATATTTTGATGGTGATCTTTTCGGAGCCAATAGTGAGATGATGAAAGATTTCTATAACTTTTATCAGTCCAATACCTTATTTGATGAACGATTTTTCAACATTACGGAAATAACTAATGATGAATATTTAGATTCCATTGATAAAGATGAAATTGTGGATGTATCAGATGCAATTGAGATGTTGTCTAATTCTTCATTGATCACAACTGAACTTGATATAGAACATCTTTCTTATACCGTAGAGCCAGATGGTTTCAGTTATGGTGATTTTACGCTTCCTGATTATATATCGTATGTGGAGAATTATCATGATGTTTTGGGTATAACTAGGCATCTCGTGGACACTGCGAGAGAAAATTTAGAAGATATTATACAGAACTATGAAGTGAACGAAGATGAAATTAGAGATCAGATTCCTCATATCGATAAGATTGTTGATGAACACGACGAAATGATAGAAGTGATTACAGAGAAAATGGATGTTGATGAGGCATTGCTTAATATCGAGACCATGTTTAAGTATTTGCAGAATCACCGAGTTGAAAGCTATGCTGGTATGCATATATCTATATCGTCACGTATTCATGATCATGATGACTTTAACATAGCGAAGTTTATTACTATTATGGACATAGATTATATAAGTGAATTTTTTCCTGAGAGAAGTCATGTACTGGATTTGCAAGAAATTGTAATATATGAAATAGAAAAGGTAATCGATAAGTACATTCTAACTAGTGTTTTAGAAAATGATAGCTTAGTGGATGTCGTTAAGAACTTAGAACAGTATATCTCGAATACGAATAATAAAGAAAAATTTCAAACTATTAACTTCAAAGATTATGATATACTTGGTGGGCGTATTGAACTGCGATTCTTTGGTGGTGAGAATTACCATGAGCGATATGGTGAAATAGGTACGCATCTATTCAGGGCATTATATTTACTAAACTTTGCATATACTGATGAGTACAACAAAGAGTACTACAAGAAGTTGTCCAAGATGGCCAATAGCGTAGTGAAAGAAAAGTATGGTTTTACTATGTCATATCTATATAGTTCACTTAAGGCAATTTCTAAAAGAATTGATTTGAGCGAATTCTTTGAAGAGTTTGATGAAGGCAATCCTAATCAAGATTCTATGGAGTTGTTTGAGCGGTATTTCAAGAAAAAATACATAGATGTTATCCAAAGCCTTCATAGAGTATTAAAAAGCTGGTAGACATGGTTAGAAAATATGGCATACTATACACAGGAGGTATAGTATGCTTTTTATTGAATTAGTTGGAATAATCGCTACCTTTTTTGTGGTTCTTAGTTTTTGTTTTAGGAATATACGGACTGTGCGAATGATAAACATGATAGGCTCTTTTGTATTCGTTTTATACGGTATATTGCTTACGTTGAATGCCGGTAGTGTCATGGGATTTATTTCTATTCTAGTAGTTAATATCATTCTTTTTGGGATCAACGGTTATCACTTAGTTAACAAAACACATAAAGCTGATTGATAATAACTATTAGATTATTGCTTATAATTATGTTTCACTATAATAAATACTAAAGTGGGAGATGATTATGGTTATGGTTATTAAGTATGAAAGTGTGTTAAAAACGTTAACATTTTGTGTAATACATTTTATGGTTGGTTTTAGTATCGCGTACTTATTTACGGGATCATTAGCATTGGCAGGTGGTATTGCATTAGTAGAGCCTATGGCTAATACAGTGGTGTTTTATTTCCATGAAAAAAATATGGAAACGTATATGTTCTTGAAAAGAACGTGATGGTCAGTCTTTGGAAAAAGTTTCTTTAAAATGACTAAGACACTTTCTACAACCGCTACAGATGTTGTAGTCAGACGCTAAATCTTTTAATGTTTTTCCTTCCTGTTTGTATTGTTCTACTGTCTTATCATTTACATTTTGACAAATGCATACAATCATGCTAATTACCTTTATGGAGTTTAATATGGTATTTATTTTTATGATAATTATTTTAATGATGATTGTCAAGTTTATCTATCACACAAACAATATTAAGTCGTTGAATAGAGATAATCGTAAGGGCAAGTTCCACCATAGTGTTGTTACTGGGAAGTATAGAAAAACCCTTTCTAAGAAATAGTGAATAGATACTTGACAGATAACTGTTTGGTTGTAATATCGACTTAAGAAATGAGGTTATGGTTATGGCTAAAGTACGAGAAGACAGTGATGGTAAGTATATCATTTCTGAAGGTAAGGTTATCCGACCTATCGATGAATCAGAATACGAGACCGATTCTGATGTAGTAGTATCGCCATGTAAGGACACACCAATATATGGTGTGGGTAAAAATGGCACGTGTAAACGTGGTGAGTATTGTGAGGCTTGGTATGATACCGGACTTAACAGTGATATGCATAAAACGCTTATTGAAAGTGAAAACCCTGATGAATCATTGACTGAAGTTACTGATATACAGAAGCAGTTGCTCCAAGATTATCCAATCACAAAGAATCAAGATGGAAATATTTCATTCGCTGAAATACGCAAGGAACATAAAGAGTTGTTACAACGTGGTGACGGTGTGGTTTTTAATGCTTTGAAAGAATCACTATCTGATAGCGCGAATAATGAAATTGGCTCAATTCCACCCCTTGATATATTTAATGAACAGGATGACAAAAGGAATGATCATGATTAAACCCGAATGTGAAGAGAATGTACCTGACTTTCTTAAGGATGCTATATCCGAGTTAATATTCAAAGGTGAGAACATTGTATATGATTTCGAAAAACATTATTCCCCTACAAGAGCGCTTAAAAAGGCTCATATCATAAGCGATAAAAAACCAGATGGGACAGTGGAGATGAAAAGATTCATTGTCAGCTATGTGACTAATGCTGGAATTGTGGAAATATTTAATATTACTGAAGATAAAATGAATTGGTGAATAAATGAAAAATGTAAATGAAGCATTACAGGCTCTAGGCTCAACGACAAAACGTAAAGAAAAAGAAGCAATATTGGAAGAAATAAAAGCGTCAGATCTAAATGATATTTTCAAACGGGTTGCGTTTTTAGCATTAGATCCAAGACATGTTTTTAATATTGTTGAATATGACAAGAAAGAGCTTATGGAACAGGAAGATGATAGAACGATCATTGGTTTAAACGAAGCTCTGGATATTTTAGAAGAAAAGCTTTTGAATGAAGGTATTCGTGGTAATGCAGCAAAAGACCTTTTATTTGATATTTCTGGAAAACTTCTCCCTGAAGACCAAAATGTGTTGCAGTGTGTGATTGATCGTACACTGCGTTGTGGAGTAAGCGATAAAACTATTAATAAAATCTGGGACGATCTTATATACGTACATCCATATAGGCGTTGTTCATCATTTACTGAGAAAAACCTGAAGAAGATTAAGTTACCTGCTATTTCTCAACTTAAAGAAGATGGAATGTATGTTGATATTGTTGTGAATGATGGTGTCGTAGAATACAGATCTCGTAGTGGTGGATATTTTGCTTGGCATAATCACGAAAATGAGAATTTATTAAAACATAATGCCGATGGCCATGTTCTTATGGGTGAAGCCCTAGTTAAGGATGAAAATGGTGAAATCATGGATAGGCAATCTGGTAACGGGTATCTCAACGGTGATGAGGTCGATCCTACGCGCATCGTATTTAGTTTATGGGATATGATACCCATCGATGAATGGACCGCAGGTAAGTCATCACAGCCGTACTCTGAGACCTATAAGAAGTTGTGTAAAGTAGTTCCGAACCTTAATTATTCGTTCCGTATCGTTGATACCCGCGAAGTAGAAACCGTGGACGAGATCGTTGAGCATTTCAAATCGAATGTTAGTAAAGGTCTCGAAGGAAGTGTGGTTAAAAACAAGGACAGCGTTTGGAAGGATGGTACTAGCACTGATCAAGTGAAAATAAAGCTTGTCTTTGAAGTAGATCTAGTAGTCACCGATGTTCTAGAAGGCGATAAAGGTAAGAAATATGAAAACATGCTAGGACGTATAACTGCAAAAACATCTGATGGACTATTAGTTACAGATGTTGGCGGCGGCTTTAAGGATTCTGAACGCGAAGCATTTTACAAAGACCCATCTAAGATAGTTGGTAAAATTGTAACTGTGAAGGCATGTGATATATCCAAGAGTGATGAGAACGAATATTTCACATTAAGTAACCCACGTTTTATAGAAATTCGTAAAGACAAGAATGAAGCTGATAGTTTTGAAAGGGTTAAAGAGCAAAAAGAAGCTTCTGTTCGAAGCTTGGAAATCATTCTATAAGGAACCATCATGGATTTGATAGCTATTGTGGGAATAATTGCAGCTTTGATAACCATAACATCCACAGTGATATTGGTAGTGAGACGAATTCGACGTTTCATGTCAGCTATAGATACCCGCTTAGGTATGGTCGAAGATAGTTTGAAGTTGCGTGAAGAATTAATTGTAACAAAAGAGTTTGTCGTATTAAATGAAGACAACGACAAGCTCTATACTATCCCAGTTGGTCAAACTGTTATTGTTTATGAGGTGAAAAACACCATCGTTGACTTTGTAACAGAAGATAGATTGATACGGGGTAAAACAAATATAGAAAATTTTAAACAGGAGTAAAAAATATGACGTGTATTATTGGTGTTGAAGTGGGAGATAAAGTTGTTATTGGTGGTGACATCCAAGGTTCTGGACGAAATAATAAGATTGTTCATACACAACCAAAAGTATTTAAAAATGGAGACATGGGATTTGGATATACCTCAAGTTATCGCTTTGGGCAAATTATTGAGCATTCTATGACCAAAGATTTTGTCCCAACAACACAATCTCAAATTTATCCATGGTTGGTCAAAGAGTTTGTACCACACTGCCAAAATGAGCTGGAAAAAGGTAAGTTGAATGGTGGCGGTAATTGCCTGATTGGCGTACAAGGTCAGCTATGGGAGTTGCAATCAGACTTTTCCATTCTTCGTTCTGTTAATGGGATTAACGCGGTTGGTAGTGGTTATGAGTATGCACTAGGTGCCATGCACACTTACTTAAAAGATCGAGATATACGAAATATGACAACCGACGAGGTAATACCATTGATTCATAAAGCGATGGAAACCGTTTCAACATTCTGTCCTACTGTCGGAAGTGCATGTACTACTATTGTTATTTAAACAAAAATAGGACTCACTGAGTCCTATTTTTTCGTAGGCTTTTCGAAATCCCCTAATAGTTGATTCCGATCAAATTCTTCACCTGCCCCCTCGGAACCTTCCTGTGGTGGCGTATCGCCGTCTTCATAATAAACATCCTTTGTTTTAGGTTTATTCATATCATGGTCTTGCTTTTCTTTTCTAAGCTGCAACTTGGCCATTTCAATTTCACGATCCATTGCAGAGTTCTTAGCATTGAGGGCAATGTCTAGTAGCTTAGTAGCACTTGCTAAATATTTTGAACCAGCATTGGCTTCCATAGTCATCGCCACTGTCATAATTTCATCAAACTTATTCATAGCAGTGGTGTGAATATTATCAACGTCACTATGGTATTTTCTCAAACTTTTTAGCTGACGCTTCTGTTCTTCAAGTTCGTTTAACTTTTTTTGTGTTTCAGCTATTTGCTTTTTTAGATCTTCGGGATTTTCCATTTCATTTTCATCCCAATCAGAATCTTCAAGCTCAGCCAGATAATCCTTCATATCGTCTAATTCATCAGTATCATCGTCTTTTGAGTTTTCAATATTTTCATTACTGAATTCTTTATTAATATCTTCGATAGAAGGAAGATTAAAGGTTTCTTCCAACGGAGTTTTATTTGACATTGTACACCTATCTTCGTCTTGTTTTAGGTCGATTCTTCTTAATACCTTTACTATATTTAGTATTACGATATATCTCAGCTTCAGTTACAATTCTGAACCGTATTCCTCTTTTTTTACAAAATATTTTAGCAGCTTCCCATTTGGCTTGATTTATAACAAACGCTTCCTTGTCTTTTTTACTTTTGGCGTACTTAGGATTTGCTTGCTCCATAGGTTTAATTTCAACTAGTTCTGAGTACTTTCGTCCACGTACATCAGTATATATTACAAAGAAATCGGGAACATAGTTTGAGATTTTTTTGGTAAAAGGATGTCTATATTTAATAGATAATGACTCAGATGCCCAGAAAACAATATTGGGATGCTCATCGCACATTTCACACATCTTCAGCTCCCAACTTGAACGATATGTGATTTTGTTAATATTATCACCAATGTATTTTTCGCGGTTTTTTGGGTAAAATCGACCCTGATGCCAGCGCTTATCCAATTATCGATCTCCTAATAAACTTATTTGGTATAACTTGGTGTCTACGTTTAGTAACAAAAGAAGTGTTTGGGCGATATGTATTTAGTATATCAACCATCTCTTTAGTTATTTCTTTACCATCAATACCATTTTCTAAAAATGCTATCGCATTTATGTTATTACGATTACAGTAATTTATTACAGCAGAAACACGGCTATCAATATCATAAGAGTTGTATCCCTCTTTCAAAAGGATACCTTTTATTTGATCAAAATATTGTTTGTTTTCCATTAGAATAGTCCTCCTAAGAATCCGCCAACACCGCCTGTAGCTCCTGTGGCGATATTCACACCTTGCTGTCCTATAGCACGTTCAAGTGGGTTATCTGAATTCAGAAAACCATCTGCGGCGTCTACAGCCTCAATTTCAGCCAAACGTATCATGCTTTGTGCGACTGGATTGTCTAATGCGAGGTCTCTTTGGTTATCAACAACCTCTACACTTGGACGCAATTCATTGGAATTGGCATATACATCAGATACTTCAGTATCTTGCAGACCGTTGGTTAAATGCGTCAATACATTGTCTGCTTCAGTCAGGAATTGATCATAGGTCATATTGATATTTGACATATCAATGTATTCATATTCTATGTTACATGTAGCGGCAAGCTGTTCTTCACTCTCGTAACTAAGTTCATCATAAACGAATGACTTGATCATGGGGTTGACTACGCGTATCTTTTTTGCACCATCAGCCCAGAAAAAGTAAATAGAAATTGCATTGATAAATTGTTTATCGTCACGATCACTGTTATGACCAAAGTGATAACCTGTTTGATCTACTTCAAAATCGTTAAAGTAATATGACATATATTCTTTATATAGATCTAAAATACTTATTTTACTGTCGTCGTCTTTGTAGGTTTGGTAAATATCACCAAAACGACAAGTTATTGGAGTGTACACAAGTCTCTTAGGTACATTACGATGATGGTTGTACTGATTTACAGCCTCCATCTCGATTTCGGCACTTGGAAATGTCATGTTCTTAAGTAAGAACGAAGTACTTCTTGGGTATTTTGATTTTAAACGCTTGCTGTTAGGAACAATAGCGGTGTTGAATTCAAAGTCAACCAAGAAAAGACTCTTCATCATAGGATGACTAGTGTTGTACTTGAATTCAGCATCTTGTACTACTGAATTGAAGAATTCATTGTTACCATATGCGTAAGAATCAAGAAATAGCTTCTCTTCACGCACTTCACTTGCAGCACTATTGTATTGTGGTGGAATTATTTGCTCGCCGGTACCAAGGAAAGAATCGACAATGCCACCTACACCAGCCATACCTACCGCAGCTAGTGCTTCTTCACGCGCACCTTCTGCACGACGAGTCGCAGTTTCGGTTGCTCCTTTTTGGATATCGCCGAAAATATTTCCACTGCGTTCACTCACACGTGATAAAAAATCACGATTGCCATCATCTTGTAAAAATGACATCTTCTACTCCTTAATTAGGCCGGTGGCCACAAATCACCGTCGTAATTACCTACACTTGGATCATTAGGGTCTATGTATCGAACGTCATCTTCTGTGGTAAAGACTCCCGAAACACGGTCTTTGACGTTAGATAATAGGTTCTGTCCTGAGTCCAATACGCCACTCGCAGTATCGGAAATATTATCAAAAAACCCTCCTTCTTCTTCAGCTTGAGCCCGGTCCCCGCCATTCGGAGCGCCTTGTCCTCTCGATGAATCTTCATATGCGAAACTAGGGTGAAGGATTATGCGACGTTCTTGTGATATATCAAAATAGTCAAAGGAACAGTTAAGTGTTATTTTTGATATACCAACCCCATCATCGTATGAATTTGGTGTATTTTCGATACTGTCAATTGTACATCCATAAAATGTCCATGTTTCCAAAGACTTATGGTTAGTTCTACCATCCATTACTTGTAGCACACATTTGAATTTAGTATCTATGCCCATGTACGGTGATTTCTTCTTATCCTGTGTAATAGGATGAAACTTATATGTTTGTTTTTTTGCTTGAGCATATATCTGAGATATTACCGCGTTTGTAATATCGTCACGTAGTATCATAGTGAAATTTTCATGCTTCAATCGTCCTGAGTATTTTGCTCTACCAATAAAGCTATTTGTTTCTTGAGTATTGAAATTTAGCGCAGGACGCGTGAATGACTCGGCCATAGCAGTTATAATAGAGTTAGGTTGGATTGCGTATCGTTCACTTCCTACGTTTGCATCGTCTTTGACGGCGGCAGTAGTAGAAAGTGTTCCAAAATCTAATAGAAACACACGAAATCTACTGTTGAATTTGGGCTGTATAAGTCCAGCACGTTTATCTTCAACAGTGTCTATAGGGACACCATACTTGTCCATTTTACCAAAACTCATTATTATTCCTCGTTATTGAAAAATCCGCTTACGCTATCAGTAACACTATTTACACCTGACGAGATGCTATTAGTCACTGTATCAGTAACTTCGCCCAACATTCCTTGTCCTTCCCCAGTGCTTGATAGCTTTGACTCGGGAGGGGTAGCCATTACTGACGCATTACTAGTTACGTACCAGAATAATTGTTTAGCAGATTCAACACCATTCACTTCAGAATAATAACCACCTAAGTAGTCGTATGAAATAACCAATGGAATTTCATTAAGTCCACCCTCCATGTAGCTCAATGATCCAAAGTCCACACTTTCGATAAAACAACCTTCCAGTCTAAAAGCATCAACTGCTCTCATTTCATTAATACCATCCAGTGTTTCTATTATCATTGTGAACTTACATGCACCGCCGCTTAAGGCATACCTACCTTCGTTAAAGTCGTATTGCTTTTGCAATTGAGAAGCAACAGCCTCACTTAAAGAGTTGGCAATATCGTCACGAAATGTTACGGTGATATTTTCAAACTTAGGTTTATTGAAAACTTTTATTGAACCAGCATACGTTCCTAGTTCAGTAGCCTCAAAGGTCACCTTTGGTCTACCAACACTGATTGCTTGTTGAGTAGAGTCAAACGAATAGGAGGCTGATTCCAGCCCCCCAAAGTTTACAAATCTAACTCTAAATTTAAATTTAAGCTTAGGCTGAATCGCGACATCCCGTGGGCTCAGACCATCTATTGGGATGCCATATTTAGCATATAAAGCCATATTAACCCCTTAGTTAAACAGCAGAGTTGTTACCATCAACTGTGTCTTGGAATTCGAAGCTTTCTAATGCAGTAGAGTTACTAAAGTTCACATCTTGACTAGATCCCATTGCATTAGTAATATGGAATACGTTATCAGGACGTAGAGTTAGTGAAATCTGTACAGGATCACCAGTACTGTAGTTTAGCGAACCCCATTCAACGTTGGTTATCCAGCATCCGGTGATGAACCAAGCTTCGGTTATTTCAGCACCTGAACCACCGCCTTGCGGCCATTCTGCATCACCATTAGAGCCGTTCAACATCATTATCTTTGTGTTGAACTTTATAGCACCAGCAGAGGGTGCGTGACTTTGGTGATATGGGTTATGTTGACGATCAAGCTGTGCTTGAACCAACCCAGCAACAGTGTTATTTGCGTCGTTACGTAGGTTTACGTTAAATGTACCAAGGGTATGCTTCCCTGCTACATAGTAACGAGATACATAACTATCAATCTGTACTGGTTCTTGTTCGAATGTTGGAATTGTGACATCTACTACGTTTTTAGTAGCAGCAAATGTATCGGTTACACCGCCCATACCATCAAATTCGATTTTGAAACGGTATTGTAGTTTTGGTTGAATTTGCGCTTCTACCTGACTGTCATCATTAGGAACGCCATATTTATCAAATACACTAGGCATATATTAATCTCTCCATTTTGTAATCTATATTCTTATTTATGCTTCAAATGCTTATTTTTATTTTATATCAGATTCTAAGCGTTTGAGACGATCTTCCATGCGCTTTAAACTATAATTTATATCTTTCTTATATAGTTCATAGTCTTGTCTATTTTGATATACTTCACTTAGGTCTTTTGATAACTCGTTCAACTGGACGTTTATATTCAACAACTTTTGCTGTAGTTCTGCATCGCCAATTCTTTTGTCAGTATCATATGTATTTTCCAAATCCTGTATAGCTTTTTCCAATTCACGAATATGTTTGTATATCGCTTTATTATTCAGATCGACTTCCTCTCTTATATTTTCATAGAAGGCAGTATGCTCCCGCTGTGTGTTTTCCAGATTGTCCAAACGACCATTCACACTAGACCACCATAATGTACCAACTACGATAATTGTAATTATCGCACCAATAGCACTAGTTGCCGTACTTGGTGTAAATACAGCATTTTTATCACCTTCAAACAAACTAATAAGACTTGCTTTAGTGCTTTCGGTGTTGCGCTCGTCTTTTATTTCATCAAGTAAATCTTTATCTTTGTCGTATGACATGTCTTAGTGCCTTAAATAAATATATCATCCCAAATAAAGTCATTTATAAAGTCTTTAATGCGCTCATCTTCTTTTATAATATAGAATGATTTACATTTGAGCATGATTTCGTTTCCGTTACGAAACGCTTCTTTAAAATTGTTTTTCTTATACTCCCCATTAGAAAGTATTGTATGTATAATTTTTTCGTATTTCTCAGGGTCTTTTTCTTTAAGAGAATCAAGAAACTTTTTGGCTTCTTCATAGGTCTCAATGTTAGGATATTCTTCTGGTGTACCGTAAATACTTCTGAAGATTTTCACTTTAGACATCCAGCCAAATTTTAAAAATAAATCAGCATACTTTTCACTATTGATAATGCTGAACTTTCCAATAGGGAATATGTAGTGTATCTCTCCGTATCTACTGGCTAGACCACGATTAGTAGTTACGAATACAGTTTTGCTACGTGCCTCTATACCGAAATTGTCTTTGAACCATTGATTTGAAATCTCGTGATCAATGAGTTCTGTATTTATTGGACTGGGACGTTCTTTGACTGCTAATTTAGTAAGACTGTCATATGGTGTTGCCGAGCCACGTAACAACGGCTTCTTAATACCATTTCTTGATAATTCTTTGAGTAAGTTCAAATATGGACCGCAATTTGTCAGTATTTTTTCTTCCATCAATGGTTCATCGTCTTCAAACATATACATACCTATAAATAATTGTTAAGGAGATTAATCTATGCGTCTATCAAAATTATTAGTGGAAACAAAGGTGTCTGATATATTCCCAGATACATTTGAATCTTTTATTTCTGACTATAATCTTATTTATTCAAGAAACCTTTTTGTGGTATTTTCCAATGAAGAGATTTCATCGGTCGGTGACTTAGAGACTGATCCCAATAACAACCTTCCAGTAGCATTCCCAATTAAATCAGTGTTAAATGATCAAGCATCATATACTGACTACGCTGAGTATAAATTTCTTAATGTTATTCAGATCAATGGGTCTATATTTTATCTTTCGAAGACAAAGCTTTCGCATGTTAAAGAGTTGAGTAAAGTAATAGGATTGGGTAAGGAAGACTTTGATTTCATGATAGGTAAGTTTAGCGACAATTATAAAACTTCCAATCCAAGTATAGAAAGTTACATGTTTTCCAAGCTACTATTTAATGACGTAGAGATTAAGGACAATGAGATGAAATTGTCGCGAGTAAGTACATCTACTATACAGAAGAGAATGAAGAAAATGGGTATATCGGTAATAGTACAGAATGAGAATTCTGGTAATAACCTTATATCAAAACACTTCAGTACCGTTGCTATAATAAATGACACGTTCAGAGTCAATGATCGTTATGAGCTAATGGAACAAACCCCAAAGGATAAAATAGATGCTCCTAGTGATAACTCTCATTTATATTTTAGAGACGCGAAATATATGAGAGGAATTGCAAGCGAAATCGCTCAAGGTCTGGGTACCCATTTGAATTCTGATCCAAGTTATAGTATTTTCCTTGATTATTATTTTTGGACAGTTGATGGTATTGAAATAGTAATAACGGTTGCGTTCGGAAAAGAAGAAGAAAGTGAAACACACGATAACGTTTATTATATTGTAGAGGCTGATACACCATATGGCGTTGTAGTTCACCGCATTCACGTTGATCAGGATATTGATGTGATATCAGATGAAATTGCCGATGTGTATAAGGCACATGTTGTACCCAATGACGACTGGAAACCAACCAATAGGGATATATTTCTGGATAGTGAACGAAGAGAGTATAAACTGTTCGACCAACACTATGATGATGTTGTTAGTGTAGTTGATGAGTTCTACCCAATCATTCAGCGCTTTGGTAGACAATATAATCTCAATATACCATTGCTTAGTTATTTTGGAAACTTTGATAAAATCTACATTCATCAATTCGTTGAGTTCTTAGCCTCGAATCCTACACCAGCAGTACAATTGATCGATGAGCTGATCGAAAAGGATTATGATTTTAATCAATTGTTCTATGTGCCAATGCCCCGAAAGATCACTGTCGATGTTCTAAAAAATATCGCTATGATTTATGCGAACCTCAAGGCAAGGCGTCCCAATATCGACGGCTGGCATCTATTCAAAATGAAATAAGTCTTGACATACGGTCGTGAATCACTTAGAATTTGTAGTGAATTCACTTAGGAGATTGTTTTATGAGTAAGCCGTATCAAGAGAAAATTCGCCATGTCCGTGGTGTCGTAGTTGGAAATTCACTGGAACACTGGAAAAACGTTAATTTCACAATTGTTTCTCAGAAACTTAATGAGACACAAGTTGAATATAAAGTATCGTATTGTTCACCACGTGATACCTTTATTAAAAAAGAAGGCATTCGTGTGGCACGAGAAAGTGAAGTTAGCTACGTAGTTGACATCAAAGAAGGCTCTACCTTTAGTGATATCAACTTTGCTATTATCACTGACATGGTTAAGAATCGTGAAGATGCCCCGAAAGCACATCGTGCTTATCTCGAAAGTATCTTTAATTCACTGGTTGTACAAGTACAATAACGATACAGGTGTAACATGGAATATCCAATACTCACATTTTTAATGCTTTCTGGTCTGCTAGTGTTTGTGGTGTTAAGTAAGCTTGATTCTCAAGGATTTAACACAGCACTGGGTGAGCCTAAAGATATGGGTCTTGGATATTTTGCATTTTGTATATTCTTTGTTCTTTTTGTTGTTTTGGTGGAAAGTATCAGCGCGGTACTTAGCCTATTCAAAATCAAAGACGATCTTGCAGAAGAGATCTACAACAAGGATATTAATAAAAAATAAGGAAGAGGGTCAATCTCTCTTCCTTACCTGTCCTTCTCCACGACTTAAAAGATTCCATCTTATCGTTGATTTATCATAATCGCCCAATTCAGTCTTGAACTTTTCTATAGAATCATCATCAAGCATAGTTCGATAACGCTCTTTCCTTATGGTAAGATTCTTGTCAGTAAACATACCTACTTTATCAAAGTCGATACCTTTCATTACAGCTACTTTGTTATCAGTGAAATCATTGGTCACGAAGTATGTACATATTTGCCCTACTATTTCAGTGAATAACACGGGCTTTAGCTTTTTAGGAAGTAATTTAGTATGCGTCAGATAGGTATTCATTTCGCCTCGTACTGTAAAGCTATTTTTACTAAAGCGATAAGTTTTATAGTTGGGATTCTTTTCAAAGTTATTTTTTGCTAAGAATTTAGCAAACTCTTTTTCGTTAGGAAGATGATGACCTATAAAATCATGCACAGTTCGGAGAATGTCATTTTCAACAGCAGATAGACCGGGATGTGATTCGTCCGACGGTGTTTTAAAGATCTTCATACGATTATTCACGATGATATCGTACATCATATCTTTCTGTGTTTTATATGGATCACGACTGGTATATTCGATCCTAACCTTTTTTAGAATTTTTGATAACATTTTATTATTATGTTCAGCCACGGCTTGCCATAATGGTAATGCATCTTCGTCAAGGTATGGTAGTTTCTTAAATTCTTCCGCAACTACAATACAGTAAGCTACTAGTTCATTACCATGTACTTCCACCGCTTCATTTAGAACGTCTTTTATTTTCATTATTGTTTATATCTCCCAATTATATCTTCTAGAATATGGTATTTATTTTTAAGAGTTTTTCGTAACCCTTCATGTATATCTATACGACCAATACAGTTTAACGGCAACCATATGAAGTCGTTTGTTTCTTTACTTGATATACAGAAATCATCAAATTTGTCTACAACCATGACGAATGAGTAATATATGAATTTTGTATCATCGCTAAGAAAAACATCAAGTGGGAATAGTTTGTCGAACTCCGGGTAGGTTCCTAACTCTTCCTTAATTTCACGTTTCAGCCCTTGAGCAAAGTTCTCACCTTTCTCAAGTTTCCCGCCCCAAAATCCCCATTTTAAAGGATGGGATGAATTCTTGGAACGTTGTTGTAAAAGAAACATATCTTTATCTTTATCATATATAAGACAACCTACACACTTGATCATAGTACCTTCTTAGCCAAAATAAATGTTATAGCCTTCATCGTCAGTATCTGAATTTTTCAACTGCTCTTCCAGCTTTTCCAATTCAGTCTGAGCTTCTTGTTTCAATTCGCTTCCATTGAGTGTAACACCACCTTGCGGACCTGCCAAGTTCTGAAATTTAGAACGACCTTCACCTAACATCATCTTCGACTTTGCTGCGGCATACGAGATAATCCATGGACGAATATAAACATCATTAAGTAGTTCATCATTGCTACGATATGATTCAGTAACAAGTAAAAATACCTCATCACGTCCTATTTTATTGAATATCTGTAATATTTTTGTGCTTGGATTCCAAGCATAGTCTATGCGACCAGCCACAATCTGTTCCAGTGTTTTGATATAGTTATGTTGTATATGTACCGTGGCAATACTTCCATATGTCATATTTTGATTTAAAGCATGCATCATCTGGTTCATATACATCATCAAGAATGGATCTTGAGTGTAATCAGTTGCTGCACTTGACCCTATTGTGTTTCTTTTTATTTCTTTGATGTCAACGATATCAGTATCACTCAAGTCATATTGTTGTGTGAATTTTTTATATTTAAAGATCGTACCTGTTTCCGCAGTAGCATTAGAAGCTCGTTGGCGGTACACCTTCATTGCAAAATCTAATGCATAATTGATATGCTCTTTACTAAGTTCTAGATCAACCAATCCATCGCCAAGTGTTAAACGAACCTCTTGTACGGCTTGTTTCATAGTTTTTGATTCGGGCATGTTATTATCCTTTGTTGTTTTATAGTATTTATTGACGTAGTAAGGTATTGTGATATAAATATTCACACAGTAAAGGTAAAATTATGAGTGAGAAGAAAATAACGGATTCAATCATCGTTGATGATTGGGAAGTGTTAACTCCCAATGGATATAAAGATATAATGAGCTTACATACGACCATTGAGTTTGAGGTATGGGAGATCTGTACTGAAAATTTTAGTTTAAAATGTGCAGATGATCACATAGTGATCAAAGATGGTTGCATTGAAACGTTCGTGAAAAACATAAGTGTAGGTGATCACATTCTTACCGATAATGGATTAGAGTCTGTGACAAGAGTCGAAAGTTTAGGGTACTCAGAAACTATGTATGATATTCAAGTCAATGATCATTCACAACAGTACTACAGTAATGGTATAGTAAGTCATAATACCGCCTGTGCAGCGTTATATCTATTATGGTATGCGATGTTCGTAAGAGATACAAACATCCTTGTAGCGGCTCATAAAGGCACTGGTGCTGCCGAAATCATGGATCGGATACGCTATGCATATGAGGAATGCCCTGATCACATTCGTTGTGGTGTTACCACCTATGCGAGTGGACGCATAGTATTTGACAATAAGTCGTCTATTGTTGCACAGACTACAACTGAAAATACTGGTCGTGGACTTTCAATATCACTACTGTATTGTTTAGATGCAGGTACTATGGTCCGTGTTAGAGACAAGGAAACAAAAGAAGAAAAAGACATTGCGTTGGAAGCGTTGTACACCGAGCTTAACGGCGACGAGTTTATAGAATTCAAAAAACAGCCAATGCTTAGGGTAATTTTTGAAGACGATTATTATGTTGATGTTCCTGAGACGTACATGTTCACAGTGAACGATATAAAGACAACCATTGAAAACATCACACATGGTGACGAAATTTTGATCGGTAATACGTACTTCAAAGTTGTTGATATTCAACCAATATAAATTTTATTTTGATGTGTTGACAAAGATTCTGAAAATGGTATTCTAGGTAACAGATCGATGAGCGATCTAAGTAAACTAAAACTAACTAACTCCTATTGAGGATTTTTTATGACACAACAAAATCAAAATCGTAACCGTCAACGCAACCCACGTAATCAGCGCGGCTTTCGTCAACAAAACGAAAATCGTATGCCGCTGGATTCGCTGGTCCTAGAAGCACTGGACTTTATCAACCTCCATGCTGATAACAGTCGAGTCTATAAATGCTTCCATAAGAGCAAGAAAACTGGAACACTGGAAACGTTTGGCGTGTACAACAGTGTTACAAAGAAGCATGCTATCTTCTATACAACCAATTTCTTCCCAGAAGATTTCATGCAAATCAAACTCGTAACTCTTGAAAATCAAGGTAAGTAAATAGGGGAGAACGGGGTGATACGCCCCGTTTCAATATTATGAAATATTTCTTAATAGCTGCACTATTCTTCTTTAGTTTTAATGCATATCCCTCGCAAATACCAGAAGCTGGGAAGGAAGAGTTTAACAAAAAGTTTATTAGTTGTACTCTTATTTCAGATGAAATATTTCTAGAAATACATAGATTGCGCCATTACTATCCAAAAGGTAAAGTATTATCATTTGTAGGTAGCTATGCAAATACTCAAGAAGTTTACGATTTTTATAAAAAAATGGTAAGTAGTGTATACGCAAATAAAGACTTGAGTATTGAAAAACAGTCTGGTATATTCTTTAAAGAATGTATGACTATGATTAATGACGAGGTGAACAATGGCTGATGATAAAAATCTAGAACATGAAATCGAATATGACGAAGATGGCAACGTTGTAAAAATGCGTCTTAGTCGAGAGAAGATGTTCCGTGATAGATGGGATGGTGTAATTGAAGTTCGGTTCTATTCGAAACAACACATACAGAGAATTTCCATTGCCGCTAAAAAGACACTTGGGACTATGGAAAAAGACTGGGATACCTATGTTAGTGGATATCGACGTGTGTCTGATATCATCAAACATAATGCTGAAAGTGAAGATGAAATGAAGGATCAAGTATTCCTGATTGGTTATAAAGATAACGATAGTAACGATATTGACGAGTTCCTTCATCGTATTAAACGTCTAAAGCTTAAGTATCTATTCTCACGGGTATAAATAAGTTTAAAAGAGCTATGTAGTGTCATCCTTCTAATACTTCAATTGGCTGAACAAAACCGACACTGAAACTACTCTTTGAAAAAATCTCACCATATGGTGAGATTTTTTTGTATTTGAATCCATCATTTGTTATAATGTGAACATCATAAATTGAAAGGTGGGGTATATTATGCTGATGGATATGAATGAACGTTCTGCTTTTATCTCCTATGGTGAGAAGAAATCCATGTACACCCTGTGGGTTATCCATAAAGAAGTTGTTACTGCAAAAAATGGAATGCAGAAAACCAATATGGATACATTTTATGTAAAAAACCTTTCAACTAATAAGGAAGCTGCTATCGAAAAGGCTGTTGATTATGCATCCAAACATGGCATTGAGTTTGTGTCCACTACCAATGCAGATGTTTTGCTTAATGAGATTGAGCGTCGTAACGCTGAAGAAATTGCACAAGACAAAGCGAAGCGGGAAGAGGAAGCTAAACAAGCTGAAATTCGTCAAGAGGAAGAACGTAATCGGATCATCGAAGAAAATGTAATTATTTTTGAAGATCATTTTCAAAGTAACAAATTCACATTTGGAAAATATCATTCCAAAGAATTTTCAGAAGTGATGGAAATTGATCCACAGTATATTAAATATATTTTGAGTAAAAACCCTGATTGCCCATATCAGTACCCAACTAACATCACCCTAATGTGCATTAACTCGTTGTATTACTATGTTCAAGAAAATGGATACCCAGAATCACCTTATGATAACTCTGAATATGTAGGAATAGTAGGGGATAAACTGGTTACGAAGGTTCATGTTATGGGTAAAACCCCAATCGATGGCCGGTTTGGGTTGAAATATCTCTACAAGTTTATTGATGAAGGCGGAAATCTCATTGTGACATTTTATTCAGGGAATACTTGGAGCCTTGACGAAGGCGAAGATGTCACTATTTCGGGAACCATTGACAAACATCAGGTCTATGATAATGTTAAACAAACTATTTTGAAACGAGTTAAATTAAAGGATAAAACATGAATCAATGGGAACGTAGGTTTGTAGGGTTAGCATTATATTATTCCTCATTTTCAAAAGACCCATCTACAAAGGTGGGTTGTGTACTGGTTAATGATCTCAATGTCCCAGTTGGACTTGGATATAATGGTTTTTCAAGAGAGTCTGACGATGCGAGAGAGTTCCTAGAAGACCGTTCTAAAAAGTATCCAAGGACAATACATGCTGAAGAAAATGCTATCTATAACAGCACTGAGAATGTACGAGGTTCTGTAGCATATATTACACATCCACCTTGTGTTCCATGTATCAACAGATTAAGCCAGAACGGTATCAAAGAAGTACGGTTTATTGTGGGTGATGATGAAGAATTTCAAAAGCGTTGGAACTTAGATGATAGCATGGATGAGATCAAGCGTTTGAATATGGACTATGAAATCTATATTCTTAACAATCATGATAAGATTGAAATTTTCATGGATTTAGTAAAACAATGGCAAAGCTAAAGTTTGTATACTCAGTAATGAACGCAGGAAAGAGTACGCATCTACTACAACTTGCGCATAACTACAGTGTATTCGATAATAAGACGCTTTTGCTTACATCGAGTTTAGATATGCGTTCATATGAGGACGGTTCGTATTTCATAGAATCACGATTGGGTATTAAACAAGAAGCGATACCATACGCTAAAGACCAGTCCATTCAGGATATTTTAAATAGCATTGAGTATGAACCCTCATGTATTGTGGTAGATGAAGCCCAGTTTCTGAGCAAATACAATATTAGACAGCTTACGGATATTGTAGATTTTATGGATATCCCAGTAGTATGTTATGGGTTACGCACTGATTGCTTTGGGAACTTATTTGAAGGTAGTTGTGAATTATTCCAACATGCTGATAAATTAGAGGAAATTAAGCAACTATGCTTCTGTATGTCTAAGGCGACACATATTTTAAGATACGATTCTGAGTACAATGTAGTTAGGGATGGCAATCAGGTTGAAATTGGATCTGAGGATAAGTATGTCTCCGTATGCCGGAGACATTGGAAGACACTCAGCTCCGTCCGATTCCTGAAATCCAACGATTAAGCTTTTCGATTTCACTTTTGTTCCATCCGTTTTCGTCTTTTAATGTTACATAAGTGAAATCTTTAACAAGCTTACTATTATCGTGAAACCTTGTTAACAATGACGTATTAAAGACGGCCCATATCTTACCATCGATATATGTGTTTAATAGACCGGACTGTTTTGAAATAATCTCTTTCATATTACGTACTGTTTCGGCATAGTTCTTTTCTAGATAATCCCCTTTAACAGTTCTTTCTCTAGATAGGTTTCGCATCATAGATTCTTCTTTGGTAGTTAATATCCAGAGTAGGTTTATATTTTCTTTCTTATAACCATGATCCATCAAAACTTGCAGTTTCTTTTTTACATTGTCTACGTTACCGAAAGTTGTATTGATAACGACATTTGGTAATCTCTCACTTTTTTTATTTGTACGTAAGAAAACGTCTAAACGACTTCTTGGTATATTATTCACCGTGAGAAAATCATAGATAGTATCCACAAATTCACTATCGCGGAAAATACTCGGATCACGTAAGTCGCTGTCAGTGTAGTCAGCGAAAGGCGAGTCTATCTTTTCTAAAAATTCTCTGAAGCGTTTGAATATAACCTTGCTCTTTACCACAAGATGTTGTAAATCGTCAATATCCAAAACTTTGAATTTATTACCTATATCGGTGAAATTATCAATTGAAAAGTTTTTACCAGAACCCGCAGATCCAGCCATTACAATTACCTGACCTTCATTAGGAGTCTTTGGTGGAGTTTGTATAAGTTTCTCGTTTATTGTTTTATTCATTGTTATCATCATTGTCTACGATTGGATTAATTGGATTGCTAATGTATGTTTCTTCTTGGCGCTCGCCACGATCACCATCATTAAATGTTTTATCATTCTCAATAAAGGATTTATGATGTTCATGACCCGGAGACCAATTGCGGTAATATTTCTGATCTACTAGTTCCCAGCGGTCCTCACGAAACACAAATATCTGTGCCGGTTTATAATCTATACGTATCACATAGTCGCCTTCTTCAGCATCTACAGGAAATGATGTTCGTTTAGGAACACTTTCTAAATCAATGGTATCATCCATTTCTTCAGCACCGTCTAATTCTGGACGATAGATATAGTCATCTACATAGTCGTTATACGGAACTTCTTCTTCGGCTTCTGTAACGGCAGATATGTTTGCATTAGTCGCTTGATTGTGGTTTGAAATAATATCTAAAAGACCATCGTTATCCGATTCTTCCTGTATATTTTCTAGAACATCACTGTATTCACGGCTATCAAATATTTTCTTTATTCTTACCCGCCATACATGAGGTAACCATGTGGGACCATATCCTTCAGCCGAACGACGACCTTCTTCAATGACGTAGAACGCATTTACTGCACCCTCTTCGCCCTCTACGAGATCGTCACGTAGATGTGTGAGTTCGATCACATCGCCAGCAGAAAGCTTGCGTCCTAATTTAGATGCCATGCTATTGAGATGAAAGTCTAGATATAGAGTATCAGACATAAAAAAGCCAAACTGGGAAAGTTCAAAGTCATTATCAGAGACTTGGTATATGCCCCACATTTCGATCACGTCTTTGTCATATTTACGGTCACGTGATTCCATAAATAGCAGATCTTGGATCTTTATATCCTCATTCACATTCCCATCATCATCTATTACGCCAACGTATCGATGTACGTAAACTTGGGTACCTGATATTTCAAAAAACTCACGTATTATGTTGTCCTGAAATTTAAAATCATTTGTTCTATTATTACGCCATAATTTCATCTTCGGCATTACCAACATCCTTCTTTTCTTGTATTTATTTATAGTTATAGATAAATCAACTAGTTATTTATATGTGCATATTAACAAGCTCAAGTCTTCCTAAATATTAATCCAGAACATTCCTTATAAATGTATTTTTTCGAATAACCAAAACAGATGGGGAATAATTTTTCTTTTAAAAACAACTACATACACAATTTACATATGAATAATACAGGGCTATATCTATGAAAAACATGCACTTAGACTACAAAAAATTAATGGCGGACTCTAAATTCTATATGGACTATTCACGATGGCAAAATGATAAAGACCGAAGCGAAACATGGGAAGACGCGGTATATCGTGTGATGGACATGCATCGTGAATACTATAAAAATAAGATGACAGACAAGCTATCTAAAATGATAGACTTTGTTGAAGATTATTATTTAAATAAAAAGATAGTTGGTTCCCAGAGAGCGTTGCAGTTTGGTGGGGAGCAACTAATCAAACATCCAACTCGACTGTATAACTGTTCGGCTTCATATTGTGATAGACCACGTTTTTTTCAAGAGACAATGTTTATGCTTTTATGTGGAGCGGGTGTCGGATTTTCTGTACAGAAGCATCATGTAGGTAAATTACCGGCTATTAAAAAGCGTCACAACAAAACAAAGACGTTTACTATACCAGATTCCATTGAAGGTTGGAGTGATGCGTTTGGTGTCCTGATATCGTCATATGTTACGGAAGATGCACCGTTCCCTGAATACTCTGGTTATAAAGTAGAATTTGATTATAGTCAGATTCGTCCTAAAGGTGCATTTATATCAGGAGGATTTAAAGCACCGGGACCAGATGGTCTTAAAAATAGTATTGAGCATTGTGAAAGCCTTTTGGAAGGTGAACTGTCGAAGCAATTAATAACTAAAATCAGACCTATAGTTGCTTATGATTTTGTGATGTACATGAGTGATGCAGTACTCTCAGGTGGTGTACGAAGAAGCGCTACAATTTGTTTATTTTCAAAAGACGATGAGGAAATGTTAACTGCTAAGACTGGCGATTGGTTTGTGACTAACCCACAACGTGGACGATCAAACAATAGTGTCGTTATTAAACGAGATGAGATCACCAGATATGAGTGGAAAGAAATTATCCAAAATGTGAAGCAGGTTGGTGAGCCCGGATTCGTATTTGTTGATGACTATGAACAGCTTATGAACCCATGTTGTGAGATTGGCTTACGTTCTTATGACTTAGTTACAGGGAACAGTGGTTTTTCTATGTGTAATCTCACTGAAATTAATGGTGCGTTATGTCGTTCAAAAGATGATTTATTGAAAGCGGCAAAAGCGGCAAGTATTTTAGGAACACTACAGGCTGGGTATACAGACTTCACATATTTGACTGAAGAATCAAAGAGAATTGTTGAAAGAGAAGCACTTTTAGGTGTTTCAATAACTGGGTGGATGAATAACCCTGATATACTTTTCAATAAAGACAATATGATTGAAGGTGCGCATGAAGTTAAAAAGTGGAATAGAATTGTTGCTGAAATTATTGGTATAAATGTCGCATCAAGAACCACATGCACTAAACCTTCTGGTAATACGAGTACCATACTAGGTAGTGCGTCAGGAATACATGCTGAACATGCACCTATGTATTTCCGTAATGTCCAAATGAATGAACAAAGCGATATTTTGAAAGAAATTGTTGATGCTAATCCAGAGATGGTACAAGACAGCGTTTGGTCTAATAATAAGACTGATAAGGTTGTAAGCTTCCCTATTATAAGCCCAGAAGGATCTATCTATAAAAAAGATGTCATGGGTGTTAAGCAGCTCGAATACGTATTAGAAGCACAGCGCTATTGGGTAGAAGAGGGTACTAATGTTGAGTTGTGTGTAGATCCCACACAACGTCATAACGTATCAAATACTATCTCAGTTGATGATTGGGATGAAGTGGAAGAGTTTATATTCCAAAATAGACAATGGTTTACAGGCGTCTCATTACTATCAGAGATGGGCGACAAAGCATACGCACAAGCGCCTTTTACTGAGGTATTCGAAGCGCAGGATATTCTAGACTTTTACGGATATGAACCTGATTTCATGAAGCCTCAGATTGACTTTGCTCTTAGAGTATTTGACAACGATTTATGGAAAGCGTGTGATACTGTACTAGGATGGGGTGAGGATATAGAAAATATCTCATACATAAAGTACCTCTGTGTTGAAAATATAAAACAACAAGCAGACCGTCACTTCAATGGTTGTCTTAAAACTATATGTAATTATCTGAAAGATAGCTATAATAATTCCAGATGGATGACTATCATACAAAATGATAAAATCCCAGATCTAATAAACGCTAAAAAATCACAGGTATATACCGAAGTTGATACAATGGCTGCGCAAGCATGTTCGGGAAGACAGTGCGAGCTTTAATCATGAACCTTAGACTAACGGCGCGTATGCGCCGTTAATTATCTTAGTTGACAACAGCCTCCATCATCGTTAGAATATAGCACAGGAGGTATAGTAGTGGAAAATTATAGAAGCAACGCAACACTCTTTGGGTATCCTGTTAGTGATGAGGCCATAGTCGAATATTTACAGTCTATACCAGAATCGGTTCTTAGGTATAGTATACCAATGAGTGTGAATGAAAATTCCACTGTTTACATAATGAATGAATTGTATCAACAGGCATTTTATGATTTTTCATTAGAGCTTGATGCACTGCCATTTCATATGAAAATTCAGCTATTTAATTATGAACCGTGTTTTCATCTTTATTTTAAGAACAAAGATTTGACACTACTTAATTACATTCTATCTACTGGTCGAATAGAATATCCTGTAAGAATAGCCATGTTAGAAACATACGATATTGAGACAACCAAATGTTTGATATCATGGATCGTTACTAACAATACCTCCGATATAGCGCTTGAGACGTTTGCTGAAAAGTTTAATTTTTTTCAAAATGTAAGTAAAGAGGACCGACAAGAACTGAAGCGTCATTTTTGGAATAGCTCGTATGTAAGGAATCCGAGAGAATATTTTCATCACTTCCCCAGTCGCACAGAGCAATCTGTGTGGTATGGCAATATACAGTCACTGTATTCCAAGTACAATATTCTATTTGGTAAAAACAGAATTGAATCCAAAGGTTGGACAGATGAGGATGTGGATGTTATGGTTACTTTCGTAAAGAAAAATGGCATATCTCCATATTCTATTGCATTAGACCTTAGAGGAAAAACATTCTATGGCCAAATTAGGGTTTTTAAAGCGTCCCTAGAAACCGGGGATAATTACGTTAAGTTTTGTAAGTGTAATAGCGCGTATTATACACCTTGGGATATACCTAGTGAAATTTTTAATGACAGAAGATTTTCAGATTTCATAAACAAAATGAAATTAAAGCACGGAGTTTAATAATGAATTACAGTCAGAGATTGTATCGAGACAAAATTGTGACGAATATTGAACCTTATATTTTAGAAAACGTTCAATATGAAACTATTATGGGAAGCCAAGCGTATGGTGTTTCTAATGACGATTCCGATCTAGACATTTATGCGTTTACTATCCCACCAAAGAGAATTGTATTCCCACATACCGCAGGATACATCTATAATTTTGGTAAAAAAGGTCCAGAAACATTCAAGCAGTACCAAAAGCATCATATCAATGCATATGATAAAGAAATAGACTTGAATATTTTCAGTATTGTGACGTACTTTACATTGCTTATGGACAATAACCCGAACATGTTAGACTCTTTGTTCACTCGCCAACAATCTGTAACACATAGTACAAAAATTGGTGATATGGTTAAAGATAGCCGCCACATGTTCCTTCATAAAGGCGCATGGCATCGATATCGCGGTTATGCATATGCGCAAATGAAAAAACTAAGACATAAAGAAAGTAAAGGTATGCGCAAAGAACTGGTTGAAAAATATGGCTACGATGTTAAATTTGGATATCATATCATTCGATTAATCAACCAAGTTGAAGATATTCTGGTCCATGGTGATTTCGATCCTATGGCACATCGTGAAATGCTGAAGTCTGTACGACGCGGTGATTGGAGTATTGAAGAAATTGAGGATTTCTTCAAGCGAAAAGAAAAAACTCTTGACGAACTTTATGCCAAATCGACTTTACAACATACAGCGGATGAGGCTAAAATCAAGCAACTACTATTGGATTGTCTAGAAGAATTTTATGGTACTGTAAGCGCTGATGATGTTCGTAGTGTGGATAAGTTCGAACAGGCATTGCAAGAAATTAAACAAATTACCAATAGGGTGATAAAATGAATAAGCATCTTCCAGTTGTATACTCATGGTATCCAAATGCTTCCACTGAGTGGAAGTATAGGAATCATGGGACGATAGATGAAGTTTACTCTATGAACTTCCCTATCTATTCGAACACGTCGCTTGAGAAGCTAGTCAGTAGTGTTGTTAGTCAAGGCAAATATGTACTAATTGATGATGTATCAGGCGATTACCATGTTGTTGAACTAGAACTATCTAATTAAGGAGTATAATTGTGAGTCCCAAAATCGAACCTGTTAAATGTGAAGCGAAATCTATGACCAAATCAATAAAAAGAAAAACTTGTACATCAGAACAAAAAACTGTAATGAATAACATATTCAATAATCTTATTTTGGATGTCGATCTCCCTGAAGAATTTGATGAATCTATGATGGATAGATATTCATGTGAAGGTTATGTACCTTTCGTAGATAAGGTAAACTTTACTCATGGAGACATTAGTACGACATGGTATTGTTTTACTGATGAAGGATTTACGAAACCTATGTCTAAGCGCCTTCCTACTATTAAAAAGAAACAGTCCGAGGACTCATATTTTATTTTTAATAGACATGATGAACATGATACCATTGTCGCGGTAAATAGCGACTTTCTTAAAGAGCATTTCGACGAAGTAATGTCCATGAGCGTATTTGAATATGGTGACGATCAAGACGTTGTGGATTTCGTGAAAACTTATACGAACAATAATACAGATATTGTGAAAGATATTTTTGACAAGGATACCGTATCCTTAGTAAATCTGTATACGTATTTTCAAAGTTTGAGAACAAATGATGACGTACTCTATCTTACTGACTGTGATATTTTCACAAATGGTAAGCTTGGGACATCAACTGTTGAGGTAGATGTTGTACTCCCCTTTGCGCAGTCTCCATATCTGCTACTGACTGTGCCATGTAACGTAGAAAAGGATGGAAAATTGAACAGGGCTAAGGTCCATACTGCTATTCCACTAAAAGAGCGATATAACGTTTCTACACTACCGTTCAAGCCTGTTAATGATAGTGATATTCAAGAACGTATTAATACTAATCGTAGCTATATCAGTTCGTCTGAACGATATGTTAAATACGTTGGTGAAGCGCAGGAAGCCGGACTTATGGCCCCTCGTGATATTTTCGTCAATGGCCGAGTCATCGTTGACTCACAAGCTCTGTATTATAATGACGTGGAGCTGTTTAATAATCTATACGCAATTCACGGCATCGACGTTATATGCAACAGCAATAACCAATCAAAGAATTTCAGGTCAGTAACAGAAGCCAACGGTGACTATTCTGACGACGACTTGCTGTGCTTGGTGAATACTATCCTATGTTACGATCTGAATAGGAAAAAGTGGTTCGTTGGGGATAAAAATAATATCGAGAAAATTGAATTTCGAAAGGACTCCTTTGAAAAGCTTCAGATGGACAATACTAAAAAGAATATTATTCGTAAGATTTGTTCATCCAGTGTATCACATAATCAAAATAGTATAGACTTCATTGATTCTAAGGGTGGTGGTAATGTGTTCCTTCTCCATGGTGAACCGGGGACTGGTAAAACATTGACAGCAGAAGCTATTTCAGAACTTCTTGAACGCCCTCTATATAAAATCAATATAAGTGAGTTCGATAGTTTGAAAGAACTTGAACACGGAATGGAGCTTTCGTTGAGATACGCTGAGCGTTGGAATGCGACCCTATTAGTAGACGAAGCTGATGTTGCACTAGAAAAGCGAGACAGCACTAATATCGAGCGTAATGCTATTGTGGCAGTATTTCTACGTCTCATTGAGTACTATTCAGGCACAATGTTTTTGACTTCCAATCGTGCTAATGAGTTTGACGAAGCGTTCAAATCTAGAATCACTTTCGCCATTCATTATACGAAGCCGGTTAGTAAAGTGAAATTCAAAATTTGGAAGAACCTATTGGATAATGTTTCACATAATATCACTGACGATGATATTGAGACACTATCTGAATATAACATCAATGGTAGACAGATTAAAAATATCATCACTACCGCGTCTTTCATGAGCGATGATGGTAGTGTTATGTATGATGATGTCTACACAGTACTTGAACAAACCGTCCAATTTGATAACTTTATGGCAGGGCAGTGATGGTGTGCTTACACACCATCATCTTACAACAGGAGATATACATGGTTATTCTAGATATCGAAGCAAGTGGTTTGCATGATGATTCTTATCCTATTCAGGTTGCATGGTTGAATCCTAAGACAGGTGAGGAAGACTCGTTCTATATCACGCCGGAAGACGAATGGACGTATTGGGATGAAAATGCAGAAGAAATTCATAAAATCCCACGAGAACGCCTATACCAAGAAGGTATCCCCGCTGACTTAGCGGTTAGACGAATCTTGAATAAACTTGGTGATGATATAATTGTCTATTCAGATGCGCCTGAATTTGATGGATTCTGGTTATCTCGCTTATTCGAAACCGTTGAGCTTGAGCCTCATGTCAATGTGAATGTTCATGGTGTACACACTCTGTGTGAGACACATGCACAACTCGAAGCGATGATAACAATCATGATGCATCAAAAGCGTTCACATGATGCACTTGACGATTGTCGTAAAATCTGGGAAGCAGTCTGTAAATCAAAATGTTAGAAATGGATAAATAAGTTTATACAGGTTATAAACTTATGAGATTACAACAACTTTTTGAAGATATAGACTCTGATCAAAAGAAATTATCAAATGCCCGTGAAGCATTTGATAATTTTATGATTGAATTCAAAGGCCATATAGAATTACTTGGTCTAGATGAATTTGATTATTTTGAGAAATCATACTTGGATATTTTGAGAAAGCTGTATAAGTATACATTCAAGCTTACCTATAAAGATAATCCACTCGGTGTCCGAGTCCTTCCACGAAATCAGCTTACCAAAAACACAATAGGGAAATTGATCACAACCAGCATCAACGATGGTTACACGACAACATTTAAGTATGAGATCCATTTATACATCAATGAAAATAACGATGAAGATCTAATAAGTATAAATGATTTTTATAAAATGTTCACCAATATGTATAAAAAGGTGTTCGTCCATGAATATGTGCATTTTATGGATTCAGTTGATAGTGATAATGAAGAAATGTATATCGATACAAAGCGTAAGCTGAGACAATCTGGTAAGTATATAGACACACCACATGAATACAATGCCTTTTATATCCAGATAATGCATGAGATTGAACATGTCTTTGAAGATCCAAGTGTAATGTCCATATTTTCGAAAAATCCTTCGTTTGATAACTTTATATCTTTAATAAGAGTGGAAACGCATGGCGGGGAGATGTTATCAGATTTGAAAGGAAAGTATGATAAAGCTTTCAAGAAGCGTTTATATCAATTATATAAAACGTATCTAGAAAAAATTAATAGAGAGTGAATATCACTCTCTATATTCTTCGACAGTGCATGTATTATCTATACCAAGACCTGTAAATGGCGTTCCTAAATTATTTTTCAATTTTTCAAACCCGTTTTTAATCTTAAAAAGGCCGTAAGACTTTTCGGAGTCGAATTCTAAGCTCACACAGAAACTGTCAGAATGTATTTGTAATCTATTAGATCCAAATAAAGTATTATTGTTATGATTGTCAGATACAATCTCACAATCGCGATAGCTGTAGATATCAACCGCATATAACTTTAGTATTTTAACACTTCCTACTGTAATATGTGTATCGTTCGCTAATGCACGGTTAAATCGGTTCATCACAATACAACAAAGTGATTCCCGAACTATTTTGAGTTTTTCAGCATCAGTCATAAAGCCTTTACTAGGTTTAATAGCTTCGAGACGACCATTAATATGATCGGTTATCGTATAAACCACCTTTACATTCTTTTTAGGCATAAAAGTCTTCTCTTAATTTTTTCATTGAAAGGTTATTGTAGATTACCTCACCTTTGTTAATGACATAATCTATATACTCAACTCCTTTACCTAAAACAACATCAGTGTCGGTTTTTTCTGATTCTTCAACATTGATAATATCTGTAATTTCATCAATCTCAAGTCCCAAATAGGTATCATGTCCAAGTTCTAAGATGATGATGTGTGTCGGTATTTTATCATCAAAAATATTAAAAATGACTTTGGGATTGATTACTGTAATAACAGTATCCCGTAGATAAATCATTCCATCGACTGAACTATTAGTCGAGAAGAAGCGTGTAGGTTCTCTGTACGTAATAATTTCCTTAACATCCATGAGAGGCACTGTTAAGCGAATATCATTGAGTTTGAAAGAAAGATGTTGCATTCTGTGTATTGCCTCCTAGAAACCTTCTATATTTAGAGTGAGATCTATTATACCATACATTCAATATAGTCTAAAGGGTATAGATTTGTCATAAACTATGCTATACTGATCGAAACATTAAAGGAAAAAACACGGAAATGTATGAATATACACATTAATGATGAAAAAATTATAAATGTCTTAAACGACAGTATCATTGATCGTTTTGAATTTGGTTCGAAGATTTATGCTCTTGATACAAATGAATCCGACATCGATGATATTGCAGTGGTTATGCAAAACGATTTCTTTGCCAATACCTACCTATGGCAACATCATACATTGCAGAATGCAACTGAAGAACGAGACACGATTTTTACTACTTTACAGTTGCTGGTCAGGAATCTAATGACTGGTGATTCAACTGCGTATTTTGAAACCCTTCACACAAATCAATGTAACGGAACAGTTCTTGAATTCTTGTCGCATAGAAGGACATGGTTCTATAATTTCACAACCATACGTTCGTTTCTTGGTTATGCTAGGCGAGACATTAAACACTCCAAAGGTAATGGAAAGCGTTTTGCTCATGCAGTACGCTGTTACTACGCTGCAAAAATGATTTTTGAAGATAACTTTTATACAAATGATTATCGCATCTATGATAATACGGTATATGACTATCTTCGTGCATTGAAGTTGGGTAACCATAATTTTACTAAATTCGAAATGTCACAAGAGATCCAATACTATAAGGAAGCCATAGACGAACTTAGAAAGCGAGTTAGTGAAAGTTTCAATAGTAATCAACGTGATAGATGCCGTTACATGGAACCTAAGAAGCTTCATGAAATTGACGAGTATGTTATTGAAACTAATAAAAAGCTATGGTATGATGTTGAGGAAGATTTTTGCATAGAGCAACTGTATGATGCTCTAGAAAATGGTATCGAATATTAAGGATTGTACATGATCACATCACCATCGTTTGCAGAAAACTTGGCTCAACATAATCCGTATCAATCAAACGCGCCTCGGGTTCTATGCGTATGTTCAGTTGGTATGTTACGTTCACCAACATTGGCGAATGAGCTACATAAAAATTATGGGTATAATACTAGATCATGTGGGGTATTGGATACTCATGCCCTAGTTCCCATTTCTTCTGCACTAATACGGTGGGCTGATGAGATAGTGTTTATGGATTTTTCATCATATGAGGATCTAAAATCATCAGAAGATGCCGTTGATGAACTAGAACGAGCGAAAGCGTTTGGGACGGTTGTTTACATTTTGAGTATTCCAGACAGCTATAACTGGAATGATAAAGAATTGCGAGATATATCCGTATTGCAATATCTCGAAAAACGAAAATATTCAGACATGGAGTGAAGAGTGAGTCTTGTTTACCATACCTCTGACTGGCATTTGGGACATAAAAACATTGCCAAGTTCAGAGAAAAACATAATTTTAAGAGTGAGGCACAAAGCTCATGGACTATCATTAATAACTACAAAGAAATGATTGGTAAAAACGATGTTGTGTTTTTCCATGGGGATATTATTTTTGACCCATATTATCTTGATGTTGTCAAATATCTACCCGGTAATAAAAAGCTTATTCTAGGAAATCACGATACCGAGAAAAAGCGTCGAATTTCTATGAGTGATCTTACTGAAGTATTTAATGAAATCCATGGATTGGTTAAATATAAAGGGTCTTGGTTATCGCATGCACCAATCCATGAAAAAGAATTGCGTGGGTGTATAAATATTCATGGTCATATGCACTTTCAAACCGTGCCAGATGATCATTATATCAACGTATGTGTCGAACATACTAACTATAGACCAATTGCTAGACACAAGCTCCTTGAGAATCATAAACGCTTCCAAGAGCTTATGTTAGAACGCGAGAAGAAAAAGAATGGACGACGATAAGTATATAAAGACTCTTTTTAAGCGTAATACATATATCGAGTCATCTAATGACTGTAGTAAAGATGTGACTTTCATTGTGTCCAATGGGGTTAATGAATTGTACAACATTGTTCGTGATTGTTTGCTCAAAAGGGTAAATGGATCATGTATATATTGTTCCAACGACAATGAAGTCTTCTTTACGGTGTCAAAAAAGGATATGGGTGTTTTAGAAGAAATATCTAAAAAGATAAAGAGAGATAAACGTATACGTTTAGAAAAGGTTTTATTAAATACTCGTAAAATAAATTCATACTTGCATACAAAGAAAGGGTAGTTATTCTACCCTTTGACGTATTTCCCTATACCATACTGGTTCTTGGTAGAATTCAGTATTAACTTCCCTTTTGCCCATTTCTGGGTACTTCTCCCAAAGTAATATTTTTTGTATAATGAACTCTTTATAACAAGCAGTAACATCTTGATTGAGATTGATTTTGGCCTTCATATCATCTGGTGCTGAGAATGGGGGTGTGGAAAACTCGCCTTCAGACATGCTTTCAGGTGGATTCATTAGACTGTCAAGGACAGCCAATTCTACTTTTTGTGCCTTACCTTTCATGAGACGATAGTTTTCACATAGACGCATCAGTACAACCAGCAACCAATTGTAGTTAGTAACGTTAGAACGTACCCATTTATTACATGGATGGTTCACATGTGTAGATTTATAAAGTACCGTTTCGCGCCAATCGCGTAACCGATGACGAAGTATATTTTTCTCATCGCGGTATGGCTCTCCATCTAAAACGCGATGAGCCGTTGAAAGCATTTGTGCATACTCAGTGATCATTTTATTGGTATGTGTAATACAGTGTTCGTCTGCACAAATAATCGCGTCATTATTAGTAAAAAAGATATTCATTATTCAACCCAGTTGCTGTTTTCAACGGGTACGGGGAGATTCATGTCATAGAGGAAATCGAACAGTTCTTCAATAGTTTCTTTTTCATAACATCCGTGTTTGATAGAAAGGAAAAGCTCGCTATCTTCTTGACGTTTATAAACGAAGTATTCCACAGCTTCACCAGAAGAGTCCACAAACTTACGTTCGTTAAAAGTATACTTGTCTACTTCCTGATCGTTACCTTTCATAGTTAAATCTCCGTCAATGTGTATATACATGGTACTAGAATTTCACGGAATGTTCAAGATATAAATATTAATATATTCCATTATAAAGGTGATTCGATGGATTACACAAAATACACAAAGTCACATTTCTTGATACACCATGACAAAAGATACGTATATGAGTTCATAGCCACGTTAGACTTTAAAGAGTTCTACGAAAATCATAGTCATCTGTATGTGGGCACGAAACAAGAATTCCTCAACAATCTCTTAGAAGATATGACCGGAGAGTTAAAAAAGGCCGGGGTGAGTAAAATTGTTCGCTTAGTAGATATGGACACTGCACTGACAATGATTGATATAGAAAAAGATGATGTACCAAATACTGTTTTTGTGTCTATTAAATTAGATGGTAGAAACAACTTTAATCGTTTTAAGATTATGCATCCTGAACTATATAATTACTATTTGGAAAGCTCTAGAATACTGTACGAAGAAGACGAATAACTTAAAATGTCTCCCGGTACTGTTGTATCATCACTTTCACCGACTTCTTCCATAACTCTTCATTTTCGTCTTTCAGGCGCTGGAATAGTATTGATCTGAAATCATCCAAGAATTCTGAATATTTTTCAACTTTCGCATTTTCATCACCCATAAAATAACGCATCAGTTGCATACGATCATTATCTGTTATAGGTATTGTTTTGGATAGGAACTTTACTTTGTTTTTGAAAGTATTGAATTCAGACTTTAATGATGGTAACAACTCAACCGCTGATGTGGCATATTTCACGTATTCTTCTGGGGAATTATCTTTGGCTTGATAATTTTGAATCTGACGAGGATCTACTTTCCCGAATGATTTATACTGTACAAAATGCATCAGCTCATGTTCTATAGTGTTTTCGAATTCATGTAGCGTGTAATCTATAAACGACTTTTTAGGTTGTTCATGTGCAAGCATGAGTTTAAGGTTATGCATATTTAATGTTAAAACATTGGTGTCAGGGTCGTATCCACCATAGTAATGCTCAGATGAATCTACGAGACGAATAGTTAATGATTTATCGGCCTCTTCAATATTATACTTGAATTTATAGGAGCCCAAACCAATTTTAGCATTCATAATGACATTAGATGTATGTGTAAAGCGCAATCTTTTATTCAGCTCTGGATACTTTGGATTGATATTGAGTGACTGTAGAAGCTCAATGCCGCTGTCTAAATCATTATTCTTAGTATTTAAGAAATCAATTACGTAAGCATACACGAATTCCATGACATCACCTGTTAGGTTTTCAGGAAGACGAATCATTGATTCAAATAGTTGGTGTAGGCGCATTCTAAAAATCCTTATATTGCAATGATATATGTATTATTTATGCATTATCATTTTTTTATTTGCTTTATTGAAATCTCTATGTTATCATTTCTATAACATTAACTGAGGTAAGGAATAAAGATGAGTAACGAAAATTTTGTGATGGTATATGGTACATTGAAGCAAGGATTCCATAATCATGAAATCATTTCCTACGACTATGATACTCATAGTAAAAACAAAGGTTACGACTATCTAGGTAAAGTCAATACCATTGATCGTTTTAAAATGTATGACATGGGCTCTTTCCCAGCAATCGCCTTTGATCCAAACGGTAAGATTGTTGCTGGCGAACTTTATGCCGTAGATGATAAAACACTAGAGTTGATTGATATGCTCGAAGGCTACCCTGATCATTATGAGCGTAAGGAAGTTATGCTAGATGTTGGTGTCGAAGCGTGGGTATATTTTTACAATCCTGATAATGTGACAGAAGACATGATCGAAGTTGATTGTGTAGATAGTGTATATACTTGGGACATGTAGTCCCAAGTATTAAAGTAGGTCATCTACCATCCCATAAAAATCTTTAACAATTTTAATGTATTTTTTAGGTGCATCCTTTTTTAATGCAGCAAAAAAACGTGGCGTATCTATTTTAACCTTTAGGGTTTGGGTTCCAACCTCCAAGTCAAATCCTCTGGAACTCAAACCTACAAACATTCTGAAGAATTCTTTTTTCTGTTCAGAGTCAAACATATTCCACCACTCATCACCTTCAGTAAAGTTGCGGAATTCCTGTTCTAGGTTAGCCAGTTGAGGTCGAATCTCTGCCTCTGACGAATAATAGTCATCATGCACATCTTCTTCCGATCTACCACCATGACCATAGTTTGGCTTAATTGCAGATTGATCTTTATGCAAGCCAATGTCTTGTATTAAGTGTTGCAGTTCATGGTCAACAACACTTCTTAGTTTTTTGAATTCAGTCATTGCTTTTTTATCACGCGTGTCATTGAACCATGAGTCTAAAAACGCATCTGAAAGGCTATGTGCATTTATTAATATCTTGGGTGTTCCTTTAACAATACTGTACCTTGATGAATCATTTTCACGAATCATCACTAACACATCAATGGGTAGTACACCATCTTGTGCCATTTGGTCCATATTACTTCTAACGAGCCTTGAGCTATGATAGTAAGGGACATCCTCTGGATGAAATAGGCTTAGACCGAGATAATCACGGTTCCCACTGACACTACGCTTCAAACGCCCCGTGAATTCCATTTCAAGGGCATCTACGGTATACCCGGTAATGTCTTCGACAACCTCTTCAAATTCCTTAGTATCATTTTCAGTAGCACCCCGTGTATGGTAGTGATAGATAGCATAGACTACCATTCTTAGTATGTCTTCTTTGAGATCTTGAGGTACTTTGATTGTTCGCTCAAAAAGATTAACCAGTTTCATTAATTATCTCCGTTTATTATTATTTATCATAAACATAAATACACAGGATAATGGAGTGAACGCCATGTTTGAACGCTTAATCGCTTTTGAAGAAGACAATCAGTATTATTACTATTTCGTTCCTTTTAATATTTCTTTAGTCGAATTTATCGAGAACGTAAAAAATGAAATAGCCGTTAAACAAAGATATAATACTGAGATACATCAGATAAAAAATAAGCTAGACAAAGAACAGAGTTTACTAGAGTCTGGTGATAGTTCAGAAATTACTGCTGAAGACGGCAAGATACTCATACAGACCTTTATGTCTAATCACCCATACGATAAACGTAGTGTTAAAGAAATACTTGAAGATGCAGGTGCTATTGAACTTCTAACACAGATACCAGAAGCAAATGTAATAAGAATTAAAGATTCATAATGATCAAATGCGTGTAAATAACATCTAATGTTAAATTGTTTATAAATAATAGAAAAAGGCACATAGTATGAAAATACCGTATGGTGATATAAGAAAAGTATGTATATTTATTATGTTTATGGCAGTAGTTACACTCTTCATGCCAGCACTGATGTATAAGGCCAGTGCAGAATCGGCAGAAAATCTAATCACTGTTTTGATTGAAGAAAATGAAACCATTGTCCAACGAACAACTGAACTGGTTAAAGCAAAATTAGATTTAACTCTCCCAGAAGAGTTGATTGAGAGAAATATTAGGAAGATGTTGTATTCTGAAAATGAGAATGATGTAGACAGTACGATAACGCGTGTAGTGAGAAACTATCGAATTCCATTATCATATAAAGAACAAGAGCTGTTTTCTAACTATATGAAGAAGAAACGACTTTACTTTTTGCAGAATAGTGATAAGATAGAGAAGTATGTCAATGACTACAGAAAAGAATTACAGAGACCAGTTTCTGGATTTTATTTACAGCTTACTGGATTCCCTAAAAAAATTAGCATAATACAGGAGTAAACAATGGCATCACATAATGATGTTACAGGCGATAGTTTAGTATCGCGCTCAAACACTGACGCATACCGAAAAAATTGGGAAAGCATTTTTGGAAAAAAGAAAAAGAATGGTGAAACAGTTTCTGAAAATGATTCACAAGATGATGGTGAAAAAGACAGTGAATAAAAAAGAGCCTTAAGGCTCTTTTTTATTATCAGAAATATGTAGACTTGATGAAACTTTGTCAAAGTTATCTGATGTGACCTTGACCAGAACTGATAGGGTTGCCGTCATATCATTGATTGGTGATACATAAATGTTGAAAATCACATCGTTTTGGATGTTTTCATAGATTGTGTGACCGTGATATACCGCAAACTTTTCTCTGAAGATATGATAGTTGTTGATTTTGTCCATATCAACAAGAACCCGTTTATTATGGTATCGAGCTTGCGCTGTATACTCTGAAAAATATTTCTGCATCAAAGCGCGTAATCTTTCATTTTTAAACATATAAGAAATTCGTACCCTAATGAATGAGACACTAGAATAACAGTAATTGCTTATAGATGTCAAGAGGTTATTAGGACTTATCCGTTATAAAGACAAAAAATGAAGAACCGATGGCTTCGAAGTTGACTTCATAGTTTTTGTCATCAATATACTTACTATTATTTTCTATATGTTTGTAATATACAGACTTGGAAATCTCTTTTGAATAGCTTCCGAAACCTTTTACAGATTGTTCCCAAAAGTCACTAATCATAATTGTTAGTTTTTTCTCTCCAATCACATTCACTTTCATTGTCCAACGTCCTTAATCTTGTAAATATCATCGAAAGTCATAGCCCCAAACCCTTCGTCAAGATCATTTATAGTTTTAATAATCGAACGTGTTTTGTTAGGGTCAAATCCACGATGATTGAATATGGAATACAAGGTTGACGCATATAGTCCCATCAATTTATAACGATTCAGTTCATTTACAAAATTCCGAATAGGTGAAGTAGTGCTAATGGTAGTAGGTGAACAAATATGACTATGCCCTTCGATATGATCCCTTAAACTCGAATGTAGAATTTTAGTGAGATGGATACTACTATTAGTGTTTCTAATTTTTCGTTCTAGTTCATCCGAAACTGTGACGCCACAAACAATACCATACTCTCTATGATTGGACATTATTCGTTCCCACAGACTGAACGTGGATGGTAAGTTACTACCATACCTAGATGTTTTTTCTCTAGTATACTTTTCATAAGAATGGCGGTTGATAATCTTCAACAGCTGTTCGTCATAAAGAGGTGTGACATCTACACTTACTTGCTTGATTTCAGGGTCGTTGATGTACTGAATGAATTCCTCATCACGAAGCTGATTCTTAAAAGGAACCTTATAACGCTTATCTTCATTGCGTTTTATGAAAAAGTTTCGTGCAGACGTGTTGAATAGTAATTTAGGACTGTCAACGTATTCGTTTAGACATCCCAGTGTGATATAGTTCTCGGTCTGTTTAGTGATCATAAAAATCTTAACCTATAAAAAGCGATTAGAATTACGATATCTTACCTATTTTCAAAGGCGAAGTCAACGTTGACTAATGATTTTAAACCCAGTACAATAGATAGAAATATCAAAAGGTGTATTTATGAAAAGCAAAAAACCACTCTATAGCGCATACGTTCTAACTAAAGATTGCCGTGATCGTCTCCTATCGCTGTTCAATCCTTCGTATCCACAGAGGGTCGTCGCTCATCATGTTACTGTGCAATTTGGTAATGTCACTGCTGAGGACATTCCTGATGGTAAAAGTATCAAGGTTGTAGGATATGTTAATAGCGGTGATGGACTTGAAGCACTGGTCGTATCAGTAGATGGTGAGACTACGCGCCCTGATGGTTCTGTGTACCATATCACATGGTCCTTGACGAACGGCTATAAACCAGTAGACTCTAATAAAGTGATTGCTGAACGAGGCTATGATGTGTTGGATGAACAACATAACGTGGAATTTGAGCCTCGGGTGATTTTTGTTTAAGGATCATACATGATTGGGAAACTATTTAAAAACTTATTCAGAAAGAATAGTGTAGAACGTGAAGATGAAATTGACGATAATTCAAGTGCGTCGTCATTGAAAAGTGATTCCGACATTTCAGATAAAGCGTATATGGAAGAGCATGTCAGATGGATACGTGAAAACTTTTCAGGATGGCCTAGTGATAATTATCACTATGCAGTAATAGAAGAGAAGTTTGATCCTGAAAACACTGTAAAATATAGTGTGCGTTTTTTCAAACGCTTACCAAATAATACATCAGATACGGTATTGAGCCGTGACGACATTGAAAAAATTGTTAATCATAAGGATTAGATTTATATGAGTAGTAAATGGGAACGGTTTAAGAAATATATCAAAAAGAGCTGGGCAGATTATCAAAAATCATTGCGCATTCAACGTAATGGTTATGATCCACATTATTATATCACACGGTGTCGTGAATTGGAGAATGAAGTGACACGTCTGCGTAAAAAGTGTGAGAGCTTAGCAAGTGAAGTCGATCAACACAAATCAAAAACGAACGATAGTGATGTAGACTATGACGAATATATGTTTTATAAACGTGTCCATGACGACGTTTCTAACCTACACCGTTTGTTTCCTGTAGAACTTAGAAAGATGTGGTCGGGGAACGAGGTATACACATGGCTTCGTAACGCACAGCAAGAACTTTTGAAGAAAGGATGAGGATAGTATGACTACGGTTGTTATTGATCTTCGCCATCATAAGGTAGTGACAGATACACGATTGACATATATTAGTGAATCTAAGCGTAAAATCACATTCATGTCTAAAGAGATCGCACTGCCTTTTATCAAGTCATATAACGTTGCATTTGACGATCAGTATAAAAAGAAAGCATATCGTATTAAAAGAAACGGTTTTACGGAAATAGTATGTATGAGTGGGATTGTTTCGGAAATTGAAAAGTTTATGAATGCTTATTTGAGAAACAAGCTACCTCGGAAATATTTAAAGAATTCAACTGTCAACATTATTTCATACAATGGTCGTGAATGGATATCGCGGTCATATACTAGTTCGTCATATACTTCTTATAAAGAAAATGATTGCGGGTTCATCACAACAGGTTCTGGCGGGACATTTGCATGCGGTGCGTTAGATATGCTAAGTGTGAAAGATAAGAATAGAGCTATCAAGGCAGTTAAATCCTCTATGGTGTATGACAATTATAGTGGTGGTAGTATTTCTGTGTTGAATTTTGAAGACTTAAACGATATTAATTAAAAAAGAAATATAAGAGAGATAGTTATGAGACTTGCATTTGCAACTGGAATGAATGGGGAATTTTCATATAATGGTGAATTACCATGGGGTACTCCGATTAAAGAAGATATGAACCATTTTGTGAAATTTTGCGCTGGTAAAGTATTAATCATGGGCTACAAAACATGGAAGTCTTTACCTGAGAAAGTCAGAGAAAAATATAAAACCCTTGTTGTTTTTACTCGAAAAGACGATACTTATCACAACTTCGAAGGTCTAAAGTTTATTGTTGAGGATATGTCTCAATTCACATCATTTATTGAATTCCTCTCACAATGCGAAGAAGGTCTTGACCAAAAGACTGAGTACTGTGTTATTGGTGGCGCGGGTATCGTTGAGGCTTGTCTCAAAAATCTGGAAAATTTCGATGCAGTTCTCCACACACTAGTTGATCCAAAAGAAAATCAACTGCCCCATACTCAAGCCATATCTAATACTTTAATTACCCATCTTGACACATTATTTAAGCGCCAAGATCCATATTTTTATGAAAATGAAAGCTTTGCTATCACTGTAACAGAATATTATAGAGATTGATATGAATATATTTAAAAAACTTAAAGAAAAAAGAAAGGCTAGGAGGGTTCTTCGCAATTATAAAGAGAATGCGGAGAAAATTCTTGTTAAAACGTTCTCACGAGGCTTCTATCTTTCTAAGAAGCGTGGATGGGAATTGAAAGCCTTTAAAAATTCGATTCGAGTTTTTAATATCACAGGGAAGCAGGAGTTATATAAGACTCCAACATATTTTGCTATTAAGAGTCATACCGGAACTGTCTGTATATTCTCTGGTCTTAAGAATGATTGTAATAACAATAGTAAAGTATATGGCTACTTTGATAGATACGATGATGATTTTGTGAATAAAATGAAAAACTTTATGTCGAATATTATAGATGGCGGAAAGGAATTGTTAGAAAAGAAGCCTGAAAAAAATAGTATTTGTATTCATCTAAATGACTTTGATAGATTGTATTTAACTGCCATATGTACTATTACACAACCGCATAAAATGATTTACGTGGATAAGCAAATCAGTATTTATGAAATAAAAAATAAAATTAAAGATAACCTTATAGAAGAATACTCAATGGTGGGAGATAATGAATAAAATACTATATTATGAAAAAAGTGATGCCGTACATCACTTTTTGACCAATAACAAATACCATATATTTGCGCATGGAGCAAACTGTCAGGTGACTATGAACAGTGGAATTGCTCGTGATGTAAAAAGTCGCATTCCAGAACTTTATCATGCAGACCTTGAATATCATCTAGAAGTTGGTGGTGACCATAATAAAAAACTTGGTAAGTTCAGTATGGTTAGTTATGAAGACGAAGGCAAACCTCCCCACAAAATGGCATTCAATCTTTATACACAATTGTATTATGGTACTGAGAGACGATATTTTAACTATGGAGCATTTATCGAAGCATTAGAGTCTGCGATTAACGAAGCCATTCGCAAAAAGTGTTATGACACAAACAACTCACTTAATAACACATTGAATGTCATAATCCCTAAAATTGGTTGCGGATTGGGCGGTGGTGATTGGAATATTGTTTCTGAAATATTGGAATATAAAACATTTAGTACTGAAGTAAATGTCGTTTTCCACGTGCACGTAAAATATTAATTTAAAGTAATGCTATCTATGGGGGTGACAAACCCTTAGAAATAAAGTATCATTGTGTATTCATACATATTGGAGTAAATTATGATTTACATGATCTTGGGCTTTACATGGGCCATCATCATCACGCTTGGCTATTGTTTGAGTTATGGTATTAAAAATATTAGTGTACCAAAGTGTTCCTTGTGGTTTATTACATCCCTATTAACAGGTGCCGCAGTCGCATACTTGACTACCCCTGTGATCGGATTCTTTTATTTTGGATTCTGGGCTTATTATATTATTCCACTATTTGTAGTAATTTCATTTCAAGCACATGCATATTCACAATCAGAAATCGATAGTAAATTACCATCATGGATCGTTTTCTCATTGATGGGTCTATTTGTTGTAGTTCTGTTTGTGAGTAGTTCTAAAATCTTACACCATGAACGTTATCACGATCTTCTAACAGTCAAGAGTGAAAACGAATTTGACCCTGAAAAGGTGTTTCTCGATCAATCACAGGCACGTTTTGTTGATCAAAGCCTGTCTTCGAGATCTGCAAACGAAATTCTTGGTAAAGAGCGTGGTTTGGCATCACGGTACGATGTTGATACTATGCGTGTACAAAATATCAACGGACAGCTTCGCTGGGTCTCGCCGCTAAAACATTCCTCTTTTTTCCGTTGGATGGATGACAGCAACTCACCCGGCTACATATCTGTTAGTGTTAATGAATATTCAGATTCTAAATTGAATACAGATGACGCTACTATTTCTTATGGCTTGAACGGATACTATTTTTCTACAGATGTAGACCGTCATGTATACCAAAACGGTTACAGTACCACACTGGTCGATGACTATACGTTAGAAGTCAATGACAATGGCAAACCCTACTGGGTAGGATCTATTGTTGAACCTCAAATTGGTTTCTCCGGTAAGACAGTTCTTGGTATTATCATTGTTGATGCTAAATCGGGTGATATTGAAAAGTATTCTGTAGAAGATGCTCCTGAATGGGTAGACCGTATCTATCCCCAAAGTGTAGTACGCGATCAGGTCACCTATTGGGGTAAGTATTCCGGTTCATGGTGGGACGGATTCGTAGGTAATAATGTTGTAGTAGCAACGCACGGATCTTCTATCGTGTTCTCAAAGGATAGTTCTGCGTCATGGTATACAGGACTTCAATCTAACAGTGGTAATGACGAAAGCTCTATGGGCTTCATGTTGATCGATACCCGCACAGGTGTTGCTTCTTACTATCACCGTTCTGGTATTACTGAAATGGTTGCCCAAGATACTATTGAAGGCCGTGTGCAAGAATATGGATACAACGCTTCATATCCAGTACCCTATTATATTGGTGGTACAACAACATTTCTTTCGGTTCTTAAAGATGAAAGAGGTAACGCACAGGGCGTTGGTTTAGTTGCATATGACAATCGGTCTATGGTTGCATATGGTGAGAACTATCAGATTGCACTACGACGCTATTTGTCAGTCCTGTCAAGTAATGGACGTAGTGATTTGAATAATGATATTGAAACAATTAATATTCATGGGGTTATTGATAGGGCTTATGTACAGCCTGTCGATAGTCGCCTTATACTCACTTTTACTATTACCAATTCTGAGTACAGTGGAGTTATTTTCTTCACTTCTGCGGACGGTAATAAAGAAACTGTTCTTACACGTGACGGAGATTCTGTAAGCTTTGATATAATGTCTAACAGCAGTTCTGAAATTCAAGCAACAAATTTCACTAATAAAACCATAGGACATAAATGAAGGTAATTTATTTAGATATTGATGGTGTACTTAACTGCTACAGTGACCATGAACGTTTACATAATAGTTTACGCACAACGGGATTGATACCAGAAGATATACATTTTTTTACTCGCGGTGACTATGTGGTTAGTGATAAGCTAAAGCGTCTTCAGAGTATTGTCAGTGAGTACAATGCACAAGTAGTCATTGTGTCATCATGGGCTACCTTCAATGGTGATTCAGAGAATATTTGTAGGTTTTTAAAGGTTCCATATCATAGTGATGCTCTAAGCACAGGAGGTGGCCTTATGAGAGGCCGAAAAGTAATAGAGCATAGTGAGCTATATAATATCAATAGTGATGATTATATCATTATTGACGACTCAGGCGATCAAATGTATGAGGATCATTCAAGGTTAATACATGTTGATGGAAGTACTGGTTTATGCGATAATGATATTGAAAAAATTCATCATTTATGGAGTTGTGAATGAGCAGGTTTCTTCTTACTGAACAATTAAACAATATCGTCAATACATTAGTCAGTTATAAATGGGATATAAACAGCGAACAGTTTATATCCCCCGTATTCCCTGTAAAACGAAGATCTTTTTAATACTGTAAGATTACAAAATAATAAAATTTTCGCACAACAGTATAACGAATTAATTGAAGAGCTTGAAATATTGTTCAGTAATTTACAAGATCTTACTGATATGTATGCATCATATAGGTTTTTTAGATTGTGTAATCATTCTAAAAGTATTGACTGTTTGAGCAATATGTATTTTGATGATGAAGATATTCATCATATAAACAAACTTTCAGTTAAAAATAATCTTCTCAGTGCGAACTTTTTTCCTATGTTGCATGATACACTTACAAATGTTGATAACATTCTCAACTCTAGTATCATTGATAACTCTACCCGACATAGATTTATTCGTGATCTTAACTTATTGCGTGATTCTATTGAAAAGCTTACTATTAATGGCGTTGACGAAATGTTAGATAAGGTGGTTGTATGAAACAGAAAAGAGACAATTTCTCACTAGATTATGAGGCACGTGTCTTAGCTGATAGTAATAGTAAATATAGCTTGGCGAAACGTGTGATTGAATTACAAGATGAAGTCGAAGAACTTAAACAAGGCTTAGAGAAAGATAATGAAGTGTCTATCGAACCCTGTACATGTGGTCAGGTAGTATCAGACGAATCTACACTTATCGATAGCTTGTACCCTCAAAATCGTGAAAGAACCGAATGGGTCTTTGGGTGCATGGTACATAATGGTGGGTGTGGCAGGCAAGTATATGCTGAAGATAAACAGACGGTAGTTAATCGCTGGAATAACGGCGATGTTGATGAATATTTGAGAGACTAGTTATGGTTAAAATAGATACTATAGAAAAAAGAAATAACCCCAAACGGAAACGTAGATTGCGTAAAAAACTGCACGTAGCAGAGTTCAAATCCGTTGATATCGTAATGAAAATTTATGGTCTTGCTGACAATACTGATGACGACGGCATTGACGATTTCTTAGATTATATCGAAAAACTTTCACCAAAGTATGGATGGAAAGGTGGATATGTAATGTTTACCTACGAAGATCATAGTATCATTCATGTGCCAATACTTCACGCACCTTTAATTGAAAGCGGTGATAGTGATGAGTATGTACATGAACTAAGTAATCAAACGAATTATGAGATTGAGTTGATTAGTATTAAAGATTCGTGGTATAGTGACTATTTGTAACGGGAATAGTATGAGTAATTTAGACTTTGATGATTTTATTAAATTATCGAACTCAAAGAAAATTGTTTTAAACACACAGAAACATATAATCAGTAAAGCTTTATTGGATGACGACACATCAGACTCCCCTATTGTCTGGACATTTCCAAAATGGGTGTATGAAAAATACAGGGATGTGACGTTCATAGATCCAAACAGAAGGACAGCTATCGACTTGATCTGCCTAAAAGGGAAGACTAAAAACGGTGATTATTGTGAGAACGAGTATTACGCAAAAATACATAAAGAAAATGTAAATTATTTAATCGATGAAGATGGCGAGAATGTTGTATATACAATATCCATACCGGGCTTCGATGAGTTATTAAAGGCATTCTTTCCAAATATTGAATTCAATTCGCCTAGTTATATAACATTGTTACCAGAAAGCGACTTTGGTAACATCGATGGTAGATTTTTTATTAACATACCTAAGAGTTTAGCGGCAAAAGGCATTGACTATTTACGTAAGTATCATGACGGCGAGCTTGCACTAGGTTACACAACAGTCTACCTCGATTTTAATACGTGGGTGGCCGGGACAATGCCACCACGACGTTACTATTTGATAATTAAAGATGATTTTTTAAGTGTAACACAATATGAAAGTCTTATGCGACTTAGTAAATTGTATCATGGCGACGAGGAATTCGAAGCTAATTATGTCGGTATGAAGGTTGATCTTAATGTCAAAAATCAATACTTGGAGGCATTCACAAAGAAAAACGTACTCCAAAATGTAAATGATCTTCTCGAACGTTTTAAAAAGGAATAATATATGAAAAATAGTAATTATATTAAAACATTATTAGTCACATTTTTTCTAGCCACATTATTTGTGGTATATTTCTCATCTATCGGTAATAGCGATACTTCACAAAAATTATCGCTTGGTGAAGAATCACGCGAAGTTTTAACAGTTGCTTGTAAAGTAGTAGATATGAATATTCAACAGGCTTACTTATATAAACGTGTGCAATACCTCGCTGAAAAACATCGTGAGAATATGAGTGATTCCAAAAAGAACAGCATAAGCAGACGATATGATGAGACACTAGAAGATGCCAACAAGTTGGTAGCTGTTTATAATAAACAAGCAAATTTTTACAGACAAGAAGATTTGAAACGATATAATCTTCCCATTAAGATACAGAGTCCGGTAAATCATAATACGGAAATACATTGTGAATGAAAGGCTTAAAGTGAAGAATGAAAATGACTTTTCTTTAGATGACTTATCGTTCTTATACAAACACCCTCGTATAAGATTACTTTCATCTAAGCTCAAAAAAGCAACGAATGAATGGACAAATCTAGATGGGTTTGTAGTATATGATTACGATAAGCCGCGCCGAGTCATTAAAAAAGAAAAGCTTTCCATCTTTAAGAGAGATCTAGAAGAAATTCTAAAAAACGAGACTATATCGATTAAAATATATCTACCTTTACCAGTATCACATCTTCTTTCATATGTCATAAAAAATCATATGAACGATGCCACTGTGAACATTGTTAATTACACCGATTTTTCAATCTATTTATTATGTAAGGATAAGAAAGCATTGAAGAGCAAATTACCCTCACGTATGATTGACAATTATAAAGGACGCAGTATAAAATTGCTTGCTGGTGGGTATGAAGAAAAGTATGACACCCCGCCACCCGAAAATGGAATGAGATTATATAAAATAATAGACACCATGCATGAGGGTTGGGAAAATGAAATACCTGACGATAGTCTTATGACTACTCTAAAGTCATTGCCGTTATATAAGCACTCACTTTGTTTTACTATACCGTTTGGTATGGTTAAACGTAATAAAACATTAAAGTTTATTGAAATGTTAGAATGCATGCTTACTTGAATGCAAAACATCTCATTGGATACACACACTAAAACAAATTGTAATAAAAACGAGGGAATTATGTACACATTTCAGGACTTAAAGTACATGTATTCGCACCCAAGAATCCGCGTACTTCAGGGCAAGGCAATTGCCTCCTTGGATGTAGACTGGAACAACATAAAGACCATTGTTAAACACGACTACAAGAATCCAAAATCAAAGGCGAAAACCGAATACATGTCAATGTACCGGGATGACTTGAAGAAATACATGGATCAAAACCCAAACACAATGGTTAAGGTTTACCTTCCCAAGTCAATCAGTATGATTCTACAAACCATCATTGAAGAATTCTCAGATGAGAATACCGTATGTCGTGTTCGTAATGATTACGACTACAATATCCTAACTATGGTTAAGCAGAAGAAAACATTTGATGACAACTTTGTCAGTAGTGCAACACAAGCAGACGGAAGGACATTTAAACCAGCATATCGTTCAACCCTCAGAAGATTGTTGCAAGACAACTTTGGTATCACCGACTTAGAGGAATACCGTGACTACTGTATACTCAGCACTGATGGTGTTCATAGAAAAAGCGATGTGGTTGAATTAACACCCGAACAGCTTAGTGCGCTTAGACAACTATGTTTATATAAACGTGCGAACTACGTTCAAATTCCAATCAACACAAACCGGACAAAACTCATGAGCTTTATTAATATCGGAGAACTATTATGGGGAAAATAACACTTGATGATTTTATTCACCTTCTTTTCAATTATCGTGTTGAACTAAATGAAAAAAGCTCATTGACGCCTAAACATTTTTTCAACGGAGTATCAAAAAACAAATGCAATTATAGAATCGGCAAGCGTGTACCTGCTTTAGACTATGGTTATCAATATGATATTTTTAAAAAAGAGTACTTACCCTCAGAAGAAAATATCAAAAAAGAAATCGATAACTATGATGATTCACATAATTATCAAATAATCGTAGATATACCACCAATGAAGTCATGTATCAAACACTTTTTTGGTAATATGGTTGAATATGATGATGGATATAACCCTCAAGGAAATCATTTGGCTTACGATTATAAGTTCATGCTGACAATGCCTGTTAATTTACCAGAAGTACCAAGTTCAATTACTAAGCGGTTTTCTGTTGGGCGCTCTTATCACGATGATGCTTTGTATGCTGGTACACAATATTATTTTCGTAGTAGTCGTACAAAACGTAAAATGGAATTTACGAAGTATAAACAAATAATTCGCTTATCTCATGGAGCCCAATACTATGATGACAGCGACTATGAACAGTTAGCCAAAGATATTAGATTTTGTAAATTGGTTTGTAAGGATCATTCTAAAAAGCTTCTGGTTTCAAGAGCGAGTGACCTTGAGATCAACCAGTACAAAGTCTATGCAGGCTCTGTATTTAAAGCTTTGAGTAAGATTTGTTGACTCGGGCGTCAAAATGATTTAAAATGAATTAAATCATGGGAGATATGTTATGCATATTAAGGTCTTCACTACAAATAGCCTGAGTGAACATTACGAGTTTAGTAATGATATCCTGTTTGAATATGAATACGAAGGTCTTGATGACGTTCCATATCTCTCACAAGGATTCAATTGTGCCATTGGTGATGAAAGTTTTCTTATTCTTGCCGTTGATGAGTTTAAGAATAAAATCGCTGGTGCTGTTGTAATTACCAACAGTTCTAAAGAAACCCTGAATAATACAGGTGCAAAGTGCTGGATCAATAGTATTGGTGTTGCGGATGAATATCTCGGTCGTAAATTGTCTCGTCCTCTTATTCATGAAATGTTCAAAGTATGTAAGAAAGAAGGGATTGATAAGATTGAACAATCATCTTATACCGAAAAAGGTCAACAACGTGTCCGTCGATTGTTTGAAGAAATTGAGAAAGAATATCCAGAAGTCGAATACATTGATGTCTTGAATGTTGAAGAAAATGATTATTGTGGTACTATGTGAGAATAGTATGGAGTTGAATAATGAAAGAGTTAGTTACAGCGAAGCGATTGGGTCATAAAACCGATCTGAAATGGTTGACGATTGTTAATGGAAAAATCGTCAGTGCCATCAAAAGTGATGGTAAAGAATTTAAAATTCATGAAATTGGTGAACTCATTCATTCATATGATCCTGTTGCACCTACTTCCATGTTTAAACAATATTTCAGTCAGAAACAATTGAACTACCGTAAAAAAGATGTGAATACTATGAAAGAACCTCGTAGCAAAAAACAACAACCCGCGCCTAAGCCTAAACAAGAACGACCAAAAATTCCCAATAAAACCACACAGAAATCGATCAATGATTTAAACAATGGTAAAGGTGAAAGGGTCGAATCTATTAATGACCTTATGAATGAAACTCAATATAAAGGTTCACCTGAAATCTTCAGTGATACCGTTGAAACAACGTTGGTGCTGGAAATCTATAAGCTGAATGGTGAACTCTTCTATAGTATTGAGTTTGAGGATGAAGAAGACTTTTCATATCATCTGCGTAAAAAGAAAGAGAAGTACCCCAATTATAAATTTGTTCGCAAAACAGTTCGTTCGATGGTGAGTTATGTCGAACTATAAACTTACTATCGAGTTAGTACCTTCAACATCATGGTTTAATAATATTCGAGACATGGTGAGTCGTAAGGATTGGGATATTATAAAGTCTATGACGTTCAAGCATGCAGGATACAAATGTGAAATCTGTGGCGGTACAGGCCCTAAGTGGCCTGTAGAATGTCACGAAGTTTGGGAGTATGATGATGTCAACAATATTCAGAAGCTAGTTAGAACAATTGCTTTGTGTCCTGATTGCCATGCATGCAAACATATTGGATTCCACATGAGAACTAGGTCTAAACGTGTTCCAAAGCTCCTGACTCACTTCTGTAGGAAAAATAACATTAGTGCTAAGGAAGCTGAAGACTATATTGTTAAATGCTTTCAGGAGCATCACAGGCGTTCTCAGGAGCAATGGACAGTGGATGTATCGTGGATTAAGAATCGATTTCCAAACATGAAGTTCAAAGAGGATACGTGAACGATGAGGAAAAAGGCTTCAATTAACATGATGTATTGTTATGATGCAATGTATCCAAACCTTTCAGATCAAAGTATTGATCCAACAGAATATCCATATATTATGGTTATTGCGTCTCATGATGCTGATTCTACCGAGATGGTTGTGAATCCGGTGAAAGTTAAAAAAGAAGATTCTTTTTATTTTAGACCGCACAACTTTTCACCAACTACATTTAGTCTAATGAATATCACATCACAAAAATCTAAACATGATATTATTCCATTGAACGAGGTTGATCCAAAGATTTTCAAAAAGCTTAATTCGTCGTTCAAGCGTGGTGATGAAGTCTGTGACACCTTTTATTTAAATTTTCAAGATGTAACTTTACTTTCTAAAGATATCTATGTTGTAAGAGAACATATCAATTCTCTAGGAATAGAGAGAAAAGAGAAGTTTATTTATTCTCCCAGAGCTAATGGTATTGATCTCGATGACAAAAACTATCGTATTCGTAGTCTTGATGGGAGTGCAACGGCAGTTGGTGCAAGGTATCTAGATAACAATAGCGTTATTGTTTTTGACCCAGATCATCATTATGATTATATGTTTGATAAGCGATTTGAGAAACGTGTTCTTAAGGACATTAAGCATGATGTTCTTAGAGTTACTGACGTATTTCAACATATCGATCATACTGATTTGAATTCAGCAACAAAATATAAAACGCGTAAGTTTTTTGCACATGTTATGGTTTTCAAAAAACGTAGTAGTATGGAAGAATACGGTTATTATTTTACTAAAAAATGCAATCGTGATTGCCACTTTGGAATGCATTCTTCTGTTGACGATCCAGTTAATAACCGTGTAAGACGCCTAAAGTCGCTTACAGAAGATCTTAATATCGAAACGGGTACGGTATCTAATAAATCTAAATCATATGAGGTGCTATTTGATTGGGAATATGTTGCGTCTGAAGATTTGTTTGACGACATTATTAGGGAGATTGACGCGGGAACTTTTTACACAGATAAAAAAATTGGTAAGAACGTAGAAAGCCTGATGTCTATACCTATCTATATTGATGAAGAGAAGTTTATCAATAAGATGAAGTTGCAAACAAAATGGAAACAATGTATTGAGACACTAATAGTAAATAATGAGCTATAATAGGAAAAATAAAATGAATGCTTTAAAATTGTCCAAGCTTAAAGATCTAAATGTGTTGTACGCTCATGATGAAATATTTGATATTATCGAACACACGGATTTTGATCCAAAAAAATATCCTTATGTATTAATACCTAATATATTAGGTTCGAGAACAGCAGACTTTGTATCAAATCCATCTATGTTGAGAAAAGAGACGTATGGATATATTGATAATGTCAATGCTAATAGCCCAACTAATTTTTGTCTCATAAGTTTCCATCGTCAAGATGGTTCAGATTCAATTCCAGTTGATGAGATTGGTAAAAATACTTTAGATAGTTTGAACGATGGCTTCAATAAGATGAAAGATGTATCTGACGTGTTTAAGGTAGATCTAAACAATGTTTCTACAAAATGTGAAAACAGCTTTTCGTTACTAAGGGCTATCGATAATCATTCGAATAAAACTAATAGTAATAATCTTTTGTGTACATCGTATCCGAGCGGTGTTCTGAAGCTTAACGAGTATTATATCTCGCAGGCATATAATATGTTTGTGAATAATTTAGAAAATAAGTATGAGAACACTATTCTATTTGATCCACGTGAACAATTTTCTTACATGTTCGACGCTAATCTTAGTAAAGAACTTCAGAAAGATATTGCCAATGAATCGGTGAAAGTGTCTGAAATTAATTCCATAGAGACCTACAATGATGTTGATATTCGCAAGGCATTCTTTTCTCATGTATTACTTTGCAATGATATAGATACTCTAGCTTTCTACAGTGATTATCTATATGATAACCACAACATGGATTCGACTATAGCTATACATTCATCGGTTGACGACCCTGTGACTAATTATCTAGTAGAATTGAGAAATACCCAAAAAAATATTCCAATTACCTACGACAATTTATTCCCAGAAAACAATAAGCTATGTGTGGAATTTTCATGGGACGCTGTTATTGAAAACGATATGATCGATACTATTTTGAAAGAAATTGACGAAGGTGGTATAGTACCTGAATGCAATTTTAATCAAACGGTTACTCATGAAAACTATGATTATTGTCGCTATTTTATCAACAATAATTCATTTTTAGGGAAGATTAAACTAAAAACAATTTGGATGGATTGTATCGAGGGTATTGTCATCAATAAGGATAGCTGTTATAATGAATGAAAATCATTATCTAAGAATGTTACCAGTTGTGAAAACACATAGTTCTCTTGGATTTCTCACACTCTATACACTTGACGATATTTATAAGTATGTTGATGTGGATGCCGAAAATTATCCATGTGGCTTATTCTTCACAGAGAATAATGCCTCTGTGATATATAGTTTATTGTTTCATAGAGGACCATTGGATATTTCATTCATTAACTCATCGAAATCATGTTATACGACGATAGAGTGTATGTATTTTTCAAGAAATGGTAAAGGCGTTCCTTCATCGGACGTACCGCAGAATTTAATTCATTCAGGTACATACCGTTATAGTGACATAATGCATACTTTTAAATTTAATGATTATGGTTTTTATTGCATTGATAGAGATTACATTCATCCATATGAGACAGACGACAGCTATAAGGTTCATGTACTACGTCGAGAAGACGTAGCTGAAATGTTTAATAATGATCCAGATGGTTTGTATGAATTTATGGATCGATATGCATTTATTAGAGATACTGACAATCAAATAGAGTATATTTTTGATGAAGATCTTTCAACACTAATAGAACATATAGAAGGACATGTAGAGCATTTTTTCATTGATGACGCGTCTGAACCGAATATAAACCCTGAACTAGCGAATACGTGCATCTTACTGAAATCTATGAATGATTTAGATAAAGTAGTCGAATACTTATCATCAAAGGATATTACATATATTCCGTTCTATAGTTCACAATGTGAAGAGAAAACAAATCAAATACTCAATAAGCATAAATCAATCTTCAAAACTTTGTGTACCTATGATGATAGTCCATTTGAAATAGAAGTTAATGAGGATGGATATTATAATAAGAACGCATATAGTGTTAAGTTTAATGCGTTAAACACATCTAAGGAGCTTATTCATAAGCTTCTCAAAGCGGGACTGATATGGGAATACACTGATACGTCAAAAACAAATAAGTACACTGGGGATAAAAGCATACTGAGTGAGTACGGTATGGATGAGCGTTTTCTTAGATGGCTTAAACTAACTGATCAGAAGACTTTAGAAAGTGTTTGGAGAATCACTATCTATAAAAATGTTTTAGATAACAAAGAGGAATGATTTAATGAAAACAATTACTGATTTATACCCATATATCAACAAATATTATGAACGTACATTTGCGTTAAATATGTTGTTGATTGTTTCAGCGTTGATCTCTACCACTATCCCCGTAACATATGCACTGTTGTTACTAACTGCGGTAACAGGTCATATTGTATGTAATTTTAAGCTGTGGTATATCAGCCATAAAGTCTTTAAATACAACCCTCGACATGCAAATAGCAAATTAATGGAATTGAAGATGTCGTCGTTCGCGACGACATTTGTGTTCATTGTTCTATTTATAACACTAATAACTATGATTTCTACTACTACGGCTCTTGATGTTGTTTTTTTAGTTCTGATTTTAATAGGCTATTTTTGTTCAGAGGTATATTGCGCTACCAACAGTCTATTCCCTAATATGGAACTTTCTCTTAAGTAATTTTTCAACCCTGTTGATTACAATAAATACTATAAAAATCAACAGGATTGAAAAATGCATAACCTACCTCTAATACTTGAAAAATCATATAGAAGACAAATATCCGAAGGCGTCACTTTCGGCGAAAAAGAAATTAATGACATTCTATCACGTTCTAATGATTTCAACGTTGGTGTTGAATATGAAATGAAATTTGAACCAGATGTGACGATGGATGATGTAATAACAATGCTCAACAAATACGGAATTGCTTTTGATTCTGTAACTACCGAGCATGACGACATGATAGAAATCATTACCGGGAAGATGTTTTTGCGTGAGGCGTTGACTCATATTAAATCTATGTTTTCGTTCATAGAACAGGAAGATATTACAGTCCCTGAAATGGCCGGGATGCATATATCCATATCTACTAATAAATATGAACTTGATGATTTCAATCATGTTAAGTTCTTGCTATTGATGGATTCAGACTATATCCATAAAGTATTCCCAGAAAGAGATCATGTAAAAAACTATAATCGATATATAGAAATAATGCTCTCTGAACTACCGAGCCAACGGTTGAGATCAAAAAAGGATGTAGAAAATATTGAGTGGCGTATAATGACTGAACTTGAAGGTTCAAAGTATATCACAGCGGCAGTCAAAGATTATTTCACTAGTGACGGTAGAATTGAACTCAGATTCATTGGCGGTAAAGACTATCATGAAATGTATGATGATATTAAGATACAACTGTTAAGATCACTCCTTCTTATGGAGGTTGCTTATACTGATCTATATGACAAGGTGTATTATAAAGAACTATCCTCATACTTAAATCAGGATATAAAACTAAGTGGTGTGCGAAAAGAAGCCTATGAGATCATTAAGTCTGGTAATTCAAGAGATGCTTATCGTTTTATCGAAAAAAACGCAAAACACTTTTTTAAAACTGGTAAGTTGCCAAAGGATCTATTAGATAAACTTGAGAATGTTATAATACAAAATCCAAGAATATCAGTTGCTTATGCAAAAAACATACTTAATGCAGACTTTCCAAAAGGTGAGGATATGATAGCCACTGATCCAATATCATCTTTAATATACGCGGTGTTTCGAAGAGAACCGTTCGAAAAGGGTGAGGCTGAAATGGCTAAGGATGGTGCAGTCGCTTTACAGTACGCTAGAACAATTGGTGAACCGTTTCCAGAGGGTGAAGAGGCCATTTCAGAACATCCAAACCGTAGCTATATGTATGCAAGACATGTTTTACATGGGGCTTTTCCATTAGGCGAAGATGCAATAGCAACTGAAAGTGATACTGCCTTAAAATATGCTTTATATGTGATTAATGATCGATTTCCTAAAGGCGAGGCAATGATTAAAAATAGTGACCATTGGGAAGCCTACAAAACGATGTTTATTGATAAGGATTAATACCTATGAAAGTAAATGAAATTATCACAGAATCATCATCGACAATTCTTCAGTTAGATGAGTACAGGAAGTTATTGGAGTCTGAGTATTCAGACGCTTATAGACAAGCACTTAAAGGTAATCTCATTTATCGTGGGTTCGGAGACATGACGATCACGTTCATGCATCTAGAGCCAATGAGAGGACGTAAGAGCGTGAATACGAACAATGTATACACAGCTATTATGAACGAACATCCAAAATTTCAATCTCTTCCAAAACGTTCAGTCATTGCAACAACTAGTCGTAATGTTGCTATGGTATACTCAGCTAGTGATGATAACTTAGCGGTACTATTTCCTAAAAACGGTACAAAGATTGCAATGGTACCGGCGAATGATATTTGGAATGTAGTACCGGAAGAATTTAAAGGTACTCGGGTTGGTTTCTTTTCGATAGGCAATATGATTGAACGTTGGGCTCTCAAATTAGGCGTCGATCATATTGACACTTTGGAAGAATTGCGTCATCTACAAGATGTTTTTGAAAAAGAGAAAAAGAATGATTCAGAAATATATCAAGACTCACAGTCTAAGTTGAGGTATGAGCTAGAATTATTTGCCAGCAAAAAAATTGTAGAAGAAATTTTGAATGATGGACCTAAAAGATTATATGAAATGATCGACCCAGATTTATTTAAGGTATTCGATATATCAAATCTCCCAGACCTACAGGCTGGAAATAATGAACTGTGGTTTGATGACGAATATCTAGCAGTGAGTGTGAGTTTATTGGATATTATTTTAGATAGATGAGTCATAAAAAAGATTATCGAGTTTAGTGTTTAATTCTATAAAAATATATGAATCAATGTTTTCCGTAAACTCTGTATATTTATCATAATCTTTCAACTTCAACAGATATTCGTTTTTAAACTCAAAATCTATAGAATAAGATATTTCAAAAACGCTGGACGTTATAAGTACATCTAGCGGTTTCTTAGTTGTGATAGAACATACACGTTTCCACACTTTTGTGAAGATGTTTGTGTCATCAACAACGTTGCTGGTATAGTTTATATCGTATCGTATTGAAATCAATTTGATATAATCCGATAACTCCATCATTGTAACAGTATTATCGAACACCTGTCTTATAATCTCAGGTATTTGTTTATCCAATTCTGATTTGAGACGATGAATTACACTTTCTGAATAAGGTGTATCGGTAGCAACGCCATATTGGTGTAGCATTGTATCACTAATAACAGTCATTTTCTTCACCTATACTTTTCTTGTATCCATTTCGATATGTAAAATTTACACCAAGGCAAACCCAATGTTTTATCGATATAATCTTCACTATCTAACTCATTCACTAGTCTAGGGTGTTTAATTTTTATTAAATTTTTCTTAATACGAGATTTGATTGTATACTCTAAAACAAAAGTCAGATCGATACCGTCAAAAGTAGGTGTGCCTCGAAAGCCACGTGGTGAAGGCTCCCCTATTGGTGAGAACCCCCAAGAAATATTGAGACCATCGATATACAATATGTCGTGTTGAAAAGCACATCCTTCTG